>Ga0066850_10001706_pt1 | contig 11409 bp, 10 predicted proteins | sample ETNtaG_4_FD_67282 | JGI IMG/M metagenome (GOLD analysis project Ga0066850, IMG submission 67282) | Marine microbial and viral communities from oxygen minimum zone, Eastern Pacific Ocean - ETNP201406SV67 | ecosystem: Environmental > Aquatic > Marine > Oceanic | place: Pacific Ocean: Eastern... | reverse complement strand
TATTTACAAATATTGATTAACCGATTTAATAATAAAGATTCTAATGAAAATAATTTGAATAAATCAAGTTATGATTACCAAAAAGTTATGAGCCCTATCGGAGAAAAACCAAAATTATTGACAAGCAATCAATTAGAAGACAGCTTATATGAATTTCTTGAGCCATTTCAGAATATTTTTTTTAAAATTGGTTTAATATATGAAGGGTTTGATGGTCAAGTACAAGAGTCTCAAAGCGAACAAGATCTTTATGATGATTATATGAAGTTGAACTTTGATAATATTTTAGGATTTATAAAATTGTATGAAGATGGAGAATTTGACTAGTTTTTTCTGATAATTGAATATTTCAATATAAAAAATCACGTAGTGAGATTGGTGCATAATGACAGTTTCAATGGTAAAATTATATTGAGCCGACTACTAGAAAAATATTTTCTAGTACAGGATATGTGACCCTCTATAAAACATTTTCTCTAATCCACTTTAGATTATGTTTTGAGGGTCATTTTTTATGAATTAATATGGACTTTCAAAGATTTTGACTGTTTATCATATGCCTTTTCAAACCCTATCTGAATATCCTTAGGTTCATATGTATGAGTAACTATATTGCTATAAGGGTGATCTCCTGAAGATAATATGTCTACAGCTAGTTTAAAATCACAAATCCCATTGATGTTGGCATAACAAGTTGTGTTAATAAAATTTATCTCTTTCATCATAGGTTGTAAAAAATCCATCTCTATTTTTTCACCAAACCTTCCCAATATTAAAACATTACTTACGTTTCTTACTACATTTGCACTTTGAACTAATGATGTGTTATTAATCCCACCAACACTTTCAATAGCTATATCTACACCAATCCCATTTGTATTTTCCATACAAGCATTTTCAAGATCTCCAGGTTCTGCGCTAACAACAACATCTGCTCCCATTAATTTTGCTGCTTCAGCTTGATGTGGATACTTAGCTGAAGCTATTATTTTTGATGCTCCAAAAAATTTAGCTGAAGCTATTGCTCCTAAACCTATAGATGATGAACCAACAACAGCAACATTCATACCAGTTTCAAATTTACAATATCTTAAGCCATGGACAGAAATTGCTAAGGGTTCTACCAATGCGCCTTGACTGAAAGTCATATTATCGGAAATTTTATACATTCCAAAAGGCTTACGAGTAACATATTCTCCAAAACCACCCCCTGTATCAGGAATCGGATTTATACAATGTTTAGTGTATCCAAAATTACAATAATAACAATCTTGGCAAGCTTTTCCTGCTCCACCCATATCTATTGCAACTCTGTTTCCTACCATGAGATTGCCTGAATAATCTTTTGGCAATTCTTCAATAATGCCAGAAACCTCGTGCCCTCCAGGGACAACCTGAGGAAGGTTTCCAGCTTTTGTAAAATGAGTTTTATTTTTTCTTTCAATAGTATTATGAAGATCTGATCCACATATTCCTGAAGACATTACTCTGACTAATGCTTGATCTAGAAATAACTCAGGCATTTTAATTTTCTGAAAAACATATTTCCCTTTTCCCATATCTAAACCAGCATTCATGTGATCCTTTGACATTTTTTTATTCCTTTTTTTATAATTAATTAGTTTTTTCTACATGCTTATTAAAAAAAACTAAAGGGGGTTTTTATTTAATTAGTGGAAAAACAAATTAGACAAATCCAACTTTTTGGCCTTTGAAATCAAGATTTATTACATTACTATCACATGTTTCACACCAAACTTGTAATCCTTTTTCTGTCCATCCAATTGAAAATCCTGAAAGGCCTTGATTTGAATCAATAACTTTGTTTAATGCATCTACCCTTTTGCCTTCATCTTCAGGTATATCACCACAATTTTTACAAGTAAAATATTGAAGAATAAATAATCCTTTATTAGCATTTTTTAGTATTAATTCATCTGCTTTTTTTGAATAATGATCAAGATCATTTTCTTCTTTGTTTTTGTTTAAATCCTCATGATTCATCATCTCTCCTTAGCTATTTGGCATTATTTAAGTAATGATTTTAAAAAAACTGTGGTACAAACTTAAGCTTTCATTAATGGTACTGATGCTGAAATAGAACTCAAGAATTTATTTAAGAAATTAGCCAATTTTTATTAAATTTAAATACATGGATATATTTAGTATCAATAATTTTCTTACTACTTTACGCTAGTTCTTTTTCTAATTCAATTAAAGATTCTTCAATTGATTCACAGATATTATCAATCTCATCTGAAGTTACTGTTAAGGGAGGCGAAATTGGAATTATAAATGCAGGAACCCTTATCCATATTCCTCTATCCTTAAGTTTTTGTGTCAATATTTGATTGATTTTCAAAGAAGGTTCAAAGTGTTCTTTTGATGTTTTATCTTTAACTAGTTCTAGTCCTTGCAAAAGCCCAATCCCTCTATTTTCTCCAACAATTCTACTTTTATTTTTTATATCTTCTAACCTTTGGAATAATTGTTCTCCTCTCTTTTTTGCATTATTAATCAGGTCCTCTTTTTCCAAAATTTCAAGATTTTTTAAAGCCGCAGCAGCACCTCCAGGATGAGCAGAATAGGTGTACATATGGCTCCAAGCATTTGATGGATCTCCATCGAATACTGAAGCTATTTTAGAACTAGATATTGAACCTCCTAAAGGAAAATATCCACTAGTTATTCCTTTAGCAAAACTCATAATATCAGGATTGACTTTTACTAGATCAGAACCAAACCATTCACCAATTCGGCCAAAACCTGTAATTACTTCGTCAAAGATCAATAAGATCCCATATCTATCACATAATTCTCTTACTCTTGGCCAGTAGCTTTCATGAGGTACAACTCCTCCTAGTGGTTGTGACACAGGTTCACCTATAAAGCAGGATATAGATTCAGGGCCATTAAATAAAATTTTTTCTTCAATTTCTTTTATGCAATTATCAGTAAATTCCTCTATGTTTTCAGCATCGTAATTTTTTCTATAAAAATCAGGTTGCCTTACATGAATAATATTATTGGGAGAAGGTTGATAATCTGTACGAGGAAAACCTGGGTGCCCTCCTAACCACATTGTTCCATAAGTTGATCCATGATAGCTACCTATTCTCGAAATAACCTTAAATCTACCTTTTTCTCCGTTTCTAACATGATAAGCTTGGGCTAATTTTAAACTTGACTCATTTGCTTCTGATCCACCCTGACAAAAGAAAGTTTTACTTAAATCACCTGGAGTTATTTCAGAAAGCTTTTTTGCTAATTCGGCTGATTTTGGAGTTACACCTGCATAAACGTTCATACTTACATTACTTATTTGATCATAAATTGCTTTTGCTATTTCTTCTCTACCATGACCTGTATTTCTGAAATACATTCCACTTATTCCATCTATAAAAGTCTCATCGTTTACGGAATGCAAATATATTCCATTTGAGCTTTTTATTAAAAGGGGGCCTCCTTCTTTTTCTAAAGTAGACTCGTTTATCATACCGATGTACATGTGTTTATTTGCAGATTTTGCTAATTCATTATTATAATTTTCTGACATATTCTTTGTTGTTTTTTCTGAATATAAGTTAATCAAAGTATGAATTCAATATTTTTTCAATAAAATTTATGTGTCAATAAATAGATGTTCCAAATTTTTGAGCTAAAAGTAAATCAATAAAAAAGAACTAAAAGAACTACGTTTCATAAAAGATAAAACCAAAAACTATAATTCAATGTATTCGTGAGTTAATTTATCACCAATTACTTCTATTAATCTAATTCCAGAAGGATCTTTACCAAGTGAAAATGAGATCGGGCCTGAGGTTATTAATTGTGTGCTTTTATAAGTCAAAATGTTATTAGCATGCCAATGCCCAGTGAATACTGCACTTACTTTATAAAGATCAAGTAAATTTAATATTTTGGTTCGTTGACTTTTAGGTAGAACCATGTGCCCATCGTCTTGTTCAGGGTCAGTTCCAAAAAGAGGATGATGCATAAATATTAATTGATGTGAGGATTTGTTTTGCTGTCCATTTTGTAATTGTTGTTCTAGAAAAGATATTTGTTTTGAATTTTCACCTGGTACTTTAGACCAATTTTGCAAAACACAACTATTTAAAATTATAAACTGAGAATTCATATGTTTAAAACTATAATAATCTGCGCCAAATCGTTTTTTATAACGTTCTATATCTTCGAATTCAGGGGTGTTGGATAAGTCTGCGTTACCAGGAGCAAAATAATAATCACAATTCAACTCACTGTACATTTTTTTGACAATATCTGCATGACTTGAATCTAACCTGTCTTGCATTAAGTCGCCTGTGGTTATTACAAAATCAGGAGAAATCTGATTTGTAATTGCAATAGCCTTAGATAAATTTTTTATTTCATATTCTATCCCTTTAGTATCAGGATGCCTAGAAGCATAAAACCCTAATTGTGGATCAGACATTTGCACAAATTTGAAAGACATATTTAAAACCTCTTATTTATTACTTAAAATTTATTATATATCTGTGTCTTAAATGTCCAAAATATACACTTAAGAATTCAGATTAAAGACATCAAAATATAAATATAGTTATGAGTGTAGAGTTGCCCAATTATATTATTAATTCAAATTTATATGAAAATAACTATTAAATAAGGACGTGCTATCACTTACAAGTTCCGTGTATAAACAATAGCACTAACCACATTATATCTAAAGTTGCTAAAAAATAGTTGACAGAAAAGTCGTAAAATAATTTATTAAATGCAATAATTATATTCTCGATAATAATCTTTCTTGCTAGGGTCATCTCCTAGAAAAACTCAATAGCGATTTAGGTTATTATCGAACCATCTGTAAGCTCTTATAATACTCACTCAATGATATTTATGTCAGTAATGTTTTTCCCTTTTTGAAGTAGCTTATGGCTACTAGGGCCTAGATTAATTATATTCAGAATCTTTCCTTGTTTTTTGAATTTTTCGGTCATTTTGCCTAAAGCTTCTATAGATGATTGATCCCATATCCAAGATTCAGAACAGTCTAAATTAATAATTTTTTCATTAAAATTTGTTGGATTTAAGATTTTCTTAAATTTTTTTATAGATCCAAAAAATAATGTGCCTTTTAGTTTAAATTTTATTTCAGACTCTGAAATTTTAAAGTCTTCTATAATGTTGATAAAGTTTGATGATTTCCAAGCGTACGACAAGGCTGAAAAAATCACCCCAACAATTACTGCGATGGCCAAATCTTGCCAAACCGTAACTGCTGTTACAAGAATTATAACTAACGCGTCTTCCTTGGGAACTCTTCTTATTATTTTAAATGAAGCCCAAGCAAAAGTTCCAATTACAACCATCATCATTATTCCAGTTAAAGCAGCTATAGGAATCATTTCAATCCATTTTGAAAAAAATAATATAAAACATAATAGAGAGATAGCAGCAACTATTCCAGATAGTCTTCCTCTTCCTCCTGAAGAAATGTTTATCATTGATTGACCTATCATTGCGCATCCACCCATAGCGCCAAAAAATCCGCATGTTACATTGCTTAATCCTTGACCAAAACATTCTTTATTTGGACGACCTTTTGTATCAGTAATTTCATCAATAAGAGTTAATGTTAATAAACTTTCAATTAGACCTATTCCAGCTAGAGTTAGAGAAAAAGGTAGAATTATCCATAAAGTTTCTAAGTTAAATGGAACATTTGGTATGCTAAATACAGGTAAACCTCCTGAGACTGAAGCTAAATCTCCAACAGTCATAGTATCTATTTTGAAGAGTATAACAATAAAAGACAGAATAATAATTGAAACTAGAGGTGATGGAATAATTCTTCCTATTCTAGGAATTTTTGGTATGAAAAATATAATTCCCATTGTGAGTAAAGTAAGAATTATCATAATTATTACTTGATTACTTTCTAACCAGCCTCCATTTAATAAAACCCCTATTGCACTATGGCTACCTTCAGAATTAGATGTATGATTATGGTCCTTAAATTGTCCAATTTGACTTAAAAATATCACTATAGCTAATCCATTTACAAACCCAAGCATCACTGAGGATGGAACAATATTAATAAATTTACCTAATCGTAAAATACCTACGATAATTTGTATAAATCCTGTTAAAACAATAGCAGCAAATAAATATTGAATTCCATATATTGCTACTAAAGAAACCATAACTACAGCCATTGCTCCTGTAGCTCCAGATATCATTCCACTTCTTCCCCCAAATATAGAAGTAATAATTCCTACGAAAAAAGCTGCGTATAACCCTACTAAGGGTTCTACTCCTGCTACAAATGAAAAAGCTATCGCTTCAGGAACAAGTGCTAAGGCTACAGTTAATCCTGATAAAAGATCTAATTTTGGGTTATTTGTTATTTGAGATTTTGCCAATATGTTTAACAGCATGTTGGAAACTATAGCAGTAAGGATTATATGTTTTCTACTAAATTAAATAACGAGTTATGACGATAATTTATTTAATATAAATTATTTGCCAGGAGATTATAATAAATTCTATGAAAATAAATTTAATTATATTTTTAGCATTAATTTCAATTAGTTGTTCATCTAACGAATCAGACGAATCTATAAAGATCGAAGGTAATATTTCTCCTACACAAACTCCTGTATCTATGAAAGAAAAAAAAGTAGCAACAGAGTTAATCACTCCTACAAAAGCTTCAAAACCTTTAGCAACTTCAAAACCTGCTACACAAAATAATTACGAAAGAAAATTGTTACCAACGGTAAAACCTGCTACACAAAATAAGAAAAAAACAACTTTTTATCCAACTGCTATACCTACCATAACTCCTACTCCTACACCTACTTATCCAGCTAATGCTATAGTATTTGAAAGTTTAGAGTTTGAATTATATATAAGAGAAAAGATTGATAAGGATTATATTACTTTAGAAGATATATCTAAAATTAAAGAGATAAAAATAGGGGGCCAAATTGGTCAAACGAATTTAAATAATAAAATTAGTATGGAAAACATAAATGATCTTAAATATTTTAAAAACCTTGAGGAATTAACTATTAGAGAAGCTGGAATAAAAGACATAAATGGAATAGAAGAACTTCAAAATTTAGAACATTTAGATCTTACAGGTAATGATATTGAAAATATAGAAAGAATTGCTCTTTTGAGAAATCTAGAACATCTCTATATGTATGATAATAAAATTTCTGACATTTGGGCTTTTACCCCACAAAGAAATCCCTACTTGAAACATTTATGGTTAGATGGGAATAATATCCAATCACTTGGTCCATTTATACCATCAATAAATGAATTCGCAGGACAATTAACTCATATTGGAATAAGTAGAAACCCGATATTATCAGAAAATTGGGAACAAGCATTTAATGAAAATGTTAGGACTCTTCAAATTGGAGGACTAGAAATAGACAATAAAATACTTAAAGAATTATTTTCTCAAAATCATGGGTTCCCAAATTTAGGATATATAAATTTGGGAGGAAATAAAAAAATTTCTGATTTGAGCCCATTATTAAAACTCAAATCATTAAAAGAAATATCTATAGAAAAAAAAGTACAGGGATCAGCATTGGACGCACTAATGAGAGATGGTGGTATAGAAGAATTAGAAAAAAATGGAGTTAATGTAAATTTTGTAAATTGGGCATACGATTAAAACTTACTGCTCTGAAATTTACTTAGAAATATTAATAAATTCATCAAATATCAAATAAATTAGGGCTAGATTATGGACGTCCCATTGGTTATAAAGCAAATTTTATAATCAATAGGACCTAATTAAGTATATCAAGTTGATTTTTTTTCAGGAAATTTTGTGACATTAAGTTATTCAAAAGTTAAGGTTTTAGCTAAATTATCTAGTCTGTAATGATCTAATCCAAATTTTAATCAAGAATCTAACGTTGAATAAGTTTAATAAGATATACTAATCAAAGTAGCTGTTATATGAGTGCTATCAAATAGCAGTTATTTTTTAAAATGTCCTCAGTTTGATGATTTGAATGAGGGCATTTTTTTATTAAATGAAAAACTGTTTGATCAATAATATCTTAGATACACTGCTCATTTCTCCAGTAGCAAACCAACTTATGGACACTTTATTAAAATCTATGATTTTCATAAATTACTCCAATTTCCTGGATTTAACAAGTCAGTATCATCGATTGATAATTCTTTAGGAATAGAAGGAAGATTTCCATCGATTGAATTAATAATTTTTTGCAACTGATCTTTATTATCAACACCTACTAAAACTCTAGATACCTCAGGTATTGAAATCATATATCTAATGGTCGCTTCTAAAGCTGATAATTTATTATCAGCAAGCCATTCATGCCAAAATTTCCATAAACTACTCCATCTCTCAAACTGATTGGGTCTTTTCTTGTGATCCATTAATAATAGACCTTGTAAAAAAATGGAACGCGTGTGTATCTCTATACCTTTAGAATAGATTTTATTTAATAATCCATTATCAAATAAACGTCTATCTAAAATATTCATTGGAAATTGAATAATATCGATATCAAATCTATCAATAATCTTTATTAATTGACTATCAATATAAGCAGAAACACCAATTTTATTAACTAAACCCTGCTCTTTGAGAATTTTAAGTTGATTAAAAATCATTTCGCCACCAGGCTTTAATAGGTCTTCACCATGATGGACTAACAATCCATATAGTGATTTTTGTTTTAATAATTTTAGAGACTGATATAAATCATTGATTACGAAACTTGCCACTTTTTCAGTAATAACTTCTTGGTCAAAACCTCTAGTTTTGGTTACAATATCAAAATCTTGAGTATTTACATCTCCCAATACTTGTTCACTAGATCCATAAAGTTTGGCAGTATCTAATAATTTTATATCATTATTACGCGCACAATTTATAATATTAATCACTTCATTTGGCTCAACCTTGACACCTGAATTGATACCATAATCTATACCAAATTGAACTGATCCTAGTGCTATTTTAGACATATCTCTTAACCTTCCAGGGTTGTCAACAATCTCTTTACACACATGCCGAAGAAATTTATATATTTTATTACAAATAATTAAAAAAAATTTAATTTATTTAAATTATTTAAATATGATATAGTATACGTTTATTGATCAAATGATTTGTAATTAAATAAAAGTTAAAAATAATACTTATGAAATTTGAAGAATACCATCCCAATAAAGATTTCCTTAAAATCTATGGTAATAGATATTATAAAGTCACGGATAACAATAAGGATTATAGAAGTGAATTCGATAGTGGTGACTGTGTTGTTAGAGCTATAACTAAAGCTATAGATATGGATTATTTAGATGTTGCTAAAGAGGTAGCTATAGATAATAACAAGGATATTGAAAAGATATCAAATGGTAACAAAATGCCTTATCTATGGTTGAAAGAGTTAGGTTTTAATTACTTCTTTAATTCAAAGTCTAAAAAATCAAAGTATTTTTCTAATAAAATTGGTAGAAAGAACTCTTTTAAATCAGACTTTCTATTTACTAGTACAAGTAACACAAAGATGAAGCATATTTATAATAAATTTCTAAATACGATGATGAAAGATTTTGTTGAAGAGTTTGGAAAAAGAGATAAATTAACTATTATCTGGAACTTTTCAAGATCTCATGTAGCTACTTCAATTGACGATACTTTGTATGATTCTTGGGATTCAAGAAATAAAGGTATTAATGGATTTTGGGTTAGATGAGTTAATATTAAAGTCATATTAATGAGTGAATATGGAGAGATTAAATGAAAAATTTTGAAAAGGAAGCTATCAAAACAGCTCTCTACTGGAATGAAGAAGGTTTTAATAAGCGAAATATAAAAATTTTTATTGATTATATGCATTTTCCTAATGTAAGACTTTGGGGAAATCAATTTTTTATATTTGAAACTCAAGAAGAAATTATTAATTCATTTGACGACCAAACAAAAAGTTTATTAAACGAAGGTTGGGATCATACGGTTACCTTAAGCATAAAACCTGTTCAATCAAATGAAACTAAAGTACATCTTTTGCTTCATCAATCTAGAAGAAATAAAAATGGCGAAGAATATGATAACTTTCATACTTTATGGATTATCACTAAAATTAATAACAAATGGGGACTACAATTTAGATCATCATTTTTAGATGAAACTACACATTTAAATGAAACAGGATTCTGAATAAACTTAGGTTATAAAAACTTAGGATTTGAAGGAACTAAATTTGATTCTTATTTTAGAAAAGACTGGAATAATTCTGCAAAATATGAGGACGTAGAATTAAATTGATAAACTAGGCAGGATGCTATTGTTTATAAAATTTGCTTTATAACCAATGGCACGTCCTTTAATCTCTTGTTGCACGTTAAGGTGTTTATATATTATTCTGTAACCAACATCATAAATCATCAGAGAAGATTCTCAAACAAATATAAGTATAGGAAAAAAATGGATAAAGACAGTAAAATAAAATTCGATGAAATTTTAAAGAAAAAAAAAGAAAAAATTGATGAAAAAAACTACAATAACAATAAAGTAGCAAAAGGGTCAAATTTTTCAAAAACCAGATCTAATACTCCTCAGAGAATAGGAAAAGGAAGAAGAGGAAAATAGGACATACAAACTATTTCATGACAATCGATTTATGTAAAATCATATCATGATAAATTCAAATAAGGTGTTGTTATGAAAATTATAGATTTTAGCAAATCGTACATGAGTTGGTTTGGCACTGGAGAAATGAGCAGTGTATCTAGGATATTATTGGATGGAGTCTGTACTTTTATTAACTCAAATGGTGAGAAAAATGTTTTTTATCTAACTGCTCCATGTAGATCAGAACATACACATTCAGATGAGCAATTAATTGTAATGCCTAATTATGATTTTAGAGGTGTTTTTGGATCTAAAGAGTACAAAATATTTCGTAATCATTGGGTAAGTAACCCTGTTTATTTAGATGATCCAGGTTTAGATACAACTGGGGGTAGAATTTTAGAAGAGTCTGGTTTACAGAATGCAAAATGGGATGATGTTAAGCTTGATATAAATTACTTTGATAATACGAAAGAACTTACTAATAAACAGAATGTGAGTGATTCAACATTAGATAATTCTATTTTAGTTGGACAGACAGAATTAATTAATGAGAAGACACAACAAAAAGCAATACTGGAATATCCAATAAAAACTATGAATGTAATAAAATCAATTCCAAGATTTCAAGTTGACACAGGTCCTATATTAGTACCAAATTTTGACTCAAATAAAAAATTAAAAGTTGATTCATTAGATATAGCACATATAGTTTATAATCAATTTGATCGTGGTGAATATATTTTACGAAAGCCTGTGCAAATTGCAAATACTAATGATGG
>Ga0066850_10001700_pt1 | contig 11425 bp, 15 predicted proteins | sample ETNtaG_4_FD_67282 | JGI IMG/M metagenome (GOLD analysis project Ga0066850, IMG submission 67282) | Marine microbial and viral communities from oxygen minimum zone, Eastern Pacific Ocean - ETNP201406SV67 | ecosystem: Environmental > Aquatic > Marine > Oceanic | place: Pacific Ocean: Eastern... | reverse complement strand
GGTTTAAATCAGAAGCATTATTTGGTAAATGAATAGCGTTCTGTTGTGATCTCCCTTTTTTCTTAACACTTAAACCCATAGCTTTTATTAGTTTTGCAAAATGCTTACTTTCTATAATATCTCCACTATCTTCATTCCATTTATTACATAAAGCCATTACTGGTACTTTTTTTCCAGAATGTACTGGAATAATTTTTTCTTTAAGCCATTGTTGTACATGAAACTCCCTTTGTGCTTCTATATTCTCCCTTACCTTATCGCTAGTAAATTCTTCTAATTCGCTGTGATCTATCATGCTCATAGTGTCATAAATTTTATAGAAATCTTCAGCATTATAAATAACTGGTAAATATTGTTGTGAAAATCCGAATGGTGTATTTTCTGTAGATGTATAATAGCTGTTTATTCTGTGGCTTCTAATCATTCCCTTTTTTACTCCAGTTGTATAAATTCTCATATAAGAAGCTGGGGATATAACATAATCTACTTGTTGTCTTAATCTAGCTGTTAAATCACTTACAAATTGAGTTGTCATATATAGATTAATGTTTTTGTGCCTTAATTGTGTTATGTAGTGAATTAGTTTTTTTAAATAAGTTGCTCCACCAGACCAGCTATCAAAAACAACCTGTGCTTCATCTATAAATATAAAACAGTCCTGCAGGTCATTTTCTACAGTATAGGAAAGCATATCAGCTATATCTAATTCTTCTCCGAATTTTAATGCTCCATTATGAAAAACTTTATAGCCAGACTTCCATTTATGATACATACAAATAGCTGAAAATAATGTTTTACCTGATCCCCTAACACCTTTAACAATAACTACTGATGATTGGTTCAATACTGCTGCTGGTATCCAATCAGTTGCAGCTGTATTTTTGCTTATTAGTTTTTGTATCTCTGGGGATACTCTGTGATCTGTTGTCATTAAATTTTAGCCATAATTTCACTAGATAAAACAAATATTAAAAATCCTATTCCACCAAGAATGATTAACAATAATCCCTTTTCAAATATTTCTTTTTTAGTGCTAGTTTCTACATACGTTGTTAATCTTTGAATACTAGATTGTTCAGTAATAGCTGCTAACTCTTGTGGGTTTACTGGTATTTCATCATTAAAAAAATATGGATCATAACCAAAATAATTATTGTTTCTTTTTACTAAAACTTTAATTAATTTTTTTCCAATCATTTTTGAATGTTTTTCAGAAATAGTTAAATCAATTTCTTTAGGAATTATTATAAATTCCCAGTTGACAACATTTTCCTTTTCATAAGCTATTAAAACCTTTGTAAATCTTGATGATAAAAAAAGATAAGCAATTAAGGAAAATAAAGCCAAGAAAATTACAAGCATTATGTTACCAAACATCATACTGATCTGGGTTATATAAAGAGATAGCAAAATAAGTAAAAACATTAATCCAATAGCAGCAGTTAAAACAATACTTGTACTATCATTAAAGAAAATATCTTTCTTATTAAGTATTTTTAAAAAAGAACCTTTTTTAATGTATTCATCTATATATTCTTGGTATTTCATAACTTACTGGATATATATGGGAAAACCACCACCAAACCAAGCATAGCTACTGTAGCCGCTCCAATAACTAGAACTATTCCAAGATACATTGTTATTTTATCAACTGATTTAGGTTTTTTTTCAGTTTGCATTAATGTATTATCAACAATCTTATCTTCTATATGATCTTGTAAATCAAAGGCTTTAATATCAACAACAAAATGGTTTTCACTTTGTGTTATGGGGTTTAATAAATTAACTTGATTACTGTTAATAGTTACAGCTGTAGTTTTCTTTTTTCCAAGCAATCCAAAAACAATAGGGTTATTAAAAAAACCAACTTGGTTAATATCTAAAAAATAACTTTCGGACTCATCTATAAAAATTAATTGATTTTGTATTATTTCAGATTTATTAAGAACAACTGATTTGTCATTTTTAAAATTAATTGTTGTTAGGCTCATAATTGATCTAAGTCTTTTTTCTTTTTATCTTGTTGGGGTGGTAGCCAGCCAGCCGTCATTGTTTGAGCTGCATACATAACAGCTAAATGGTCTATTGATCTAGACCTAATATCAAACTCTTTTATAATTGCAGCTTGTTTACTTCTGGTATTTAATTTACCAGTTAATTTTTTATTAGAATGTTTTATTCTTTTTAGTTCCCTTTGGTTAACTTTAGCCATTACGTTACAAGCGTCTATTACTTGCATTTGATTTCTATTAGCCATTACAGCTGCTTGAATTAAATCTTTAGGTGGAGCAACAAATAGTTTAGGATCAAAGGGATTAGACTGGTTGAACATTGGATTACCCATTCTAGCTGTTATATCTCTATTTATTTGATCATCTGGGCTTCCAAAGTTGCTTGTCATGTAATTAACTTCCTTAATACTTAGGGATATATATACACAAGTAATCTTAGCACACTAATTAATAAAAACCATATGCTTGATATATATTTCTACTACTACCCTTTAGGGTAGTATATAGGTTATCTATTCTTAACATTTGCTGATGTGTCTTGTAATAATAGTGGCTACCTATAAAATATAATTCTAACAATATTAATGAGGTAAATTTGATATGTTATTAAAAGGAATGGCTACAATCGGTTTTATGGCGATAGCTTTAATTGTTTCAACTGGAACAATGACAAGTATTAACACCCAGACTGAAGCAGCAAGAACTAGAAGCGTTACAGATAGTAATGTTTCAACTTGCACAACTGGTGTTGGTGTTACTCAATGTGAAATTGATTTAACTGAAACATCACAATATAGTGATATATCAGTTAATAGTGGGTCAGTCCTAGAAACAAGTCCTAGTTCAGTAGATCGGACAGATCAGACTACTCTGAACAACGATAGAACTAAAATTACTATAACTGGGTTAACTGCTAGTACCAGCTATATATTTGACATAAACTATTTTGGTTTAGCTTCTGGTGTAGATCAGACAACGTCAAATGTAATGCAGTATATTCCGATGGTAATTGTTCTGGGTGTTCTTGTTATAAGTATGTTGTGGCTTCTTAGCACAACTGGTGTGCTTGGTAAAGTTTAGGTTGAAACAACATTAAACAAATCAAAAAGGAAAAAAAATTATGCTTAGAAATATAACAGCGGTGATCTTTGCGGTCATCACTTTAGTCGCATTTTTGGCTATTTACCCGACAATCATAACTTCTACACAAGCTGTACTAGCTGTAGCTGGATTAACTGCTACATTCCCAGCAGTTGCTAGTATCATAACTTTGATACCGCTTGTAGCAGTAATTGGCGGTGTTTCAATCGCAGGATTGATAGCTTACGTTGCAGCTAAAAAAGGTGGAGCTGGTAACTAAAACCAGTCCATTATAAAGGAGATATGGAAAATGCTTAATTTAGGATATAGTTCACTATTTTCATTATTTTTAACACTTAGTGTGTTTACAATAACAATGGATCTAGTAGGCAAAATTCCTACATTATCATTTTCCATTCTCATTTTTGCTTGTATTACTCTAGCGTTGTTTTCATTAATATTGTTATGGGAATTGGTATTTACAAAATCATAGGAATTAATGAAAAAACTTTTAATGATTGTAGCAACAATAGTTGTTACTTTTTATGCTCCGAATTTAGCTAGTGCTGATACACCAATATCTATAGATAGTGCCACAGCTTTTACAGAAATATACGACCCACCAACAAACGTAAATTATATTTTTGCTGTTCGCTATAATCTTCCACAATCCATTTGGTACAATCATTTAGAAGATATAACTGGTTGCACAACCACAACTGGTACTTCAACAATTAAATGTACTTATCCTGATACCTTAAATTCAACATTATTAACTATTGGTATTTATGATAATTCTGGTACAACTTATGGAAGCAACTACACAAAACCATTAACAGTTATTGGAGATACGCTAACTGGCTTAAATGTTGATGATTTACCAGATGGCGGAACTGGAGTTCCAAAAACATTACAAGAATTATCAGATGACGGATCAAAAATATGTATTGATAGTTTAAGTACGCATGTTGGTATTCATTGTGCTGATATAGTTATTTCAACGCAAGCTGTAGTAGATGTTGAGGACACTTATAAAGCTAGAATGACAAAATACCTACAAGATCAAATAATTGATATTGAACTAGATACAAATTTACCTACTGAAACTCTTATTACTAATACTGGCAAGGTTACTGGATCTGGAGTTTATATAACTAGGCGTGTCAGTCCAAAACTACAACAAGTAATACCAGAATTGTTTGCTGTTGGTTTGTTAGATATTTTTGGAACTCCAGTTCCATTTTCAACACCAGTTTTAGCTGGGGATTTATTATCAGAAGCCAATACTGGTACATACACATCTAGTATTTATTTAGCTGGGGATCAAGTTGCCAAACAATATTTTGGTATGAGTGGTTATTTGTTTTGGGGTTTTCTATTTATTATGATGAGTTTAATAACTGGTTCTGGTATGTATCTATTATCAGGAAGTAATTTTATGGGAGCAACTATAGGATTTGTTACACCATTAATAGCTGGTGTTTTCCTAGCTCCACAAATATTAACTCAAATAGCTGCTGGATTATTTGTATTGATGATTGGTTTAGTAATATTTATATCAAGGAAAATGCCAAATTGAAATTATTTAATTTACAACTTAAACAAGCAAGTCCATATTTAAGTTATGGCGTGTTAGTGTTGTTTGCTATTTTTTGTCTTTTCTATGCTTTTTACAATGGCAATAATTGTGCAAGTGCTAGTGTTAATCCAAGTGATTTTTGCAAGAGGATTGGTATTACTATTCAAAATAATGGAGCAAGTGAAACGTATTCGCCAGTAAGAATACCTTTTAATCCAGAGGGTATGACAAGTTTAAATTATGTAGATAATTTTGGAAGCCAAGCGTTATCAAGTGATGATACTTATAATCCAATTAATTATATGAGCCAATCATTAAGCAGCACAGCTAGTGCTGGGTGGTGGTTTGTAATGCCAAGTCTACCAATAGTTACATTAAAAAATATGGAATTTTATGTAGGTAATGTTAATCAATCAGCATGGCGTGATAATGGTTTTTATTTTTATAATAATTCAACATCAACTGATGATGTAATTACTATTCCAAATAATGCTAATTTTAATTTAACTGATAATTTTAATTTAGAAGCTGACGTTGTTTTAACTGGTACATCTGGCTTTACTTGTCCACTAGGCACACCAAGTGCTGATAGTGGTTTTATAATTGATAGGTGGGATAGCAATACTGGTTATGCTTTGGGTGTTGAGTGTGAACAAGGTGTTATGTATAACTTCATTCAAATTGAAGATACAAAGGTTAGGGCAAGTACAAGCACATTTAATACTAGATATAATTTAAAAGGTAAGTATGAAGCTCCAGATATAACATTATTAGTAGATGATGTTTCAGCTGCTACAGGAACTAAAGCAAGTATGAGCAGTTATAATTCAAATATAACAATGGGTAATGGATTACGAAAAGTTGAAATTTTAAATGCTCAAATTAGTAAAAACATAACAACTACAAATGATATTGAGTTAAGGTATAATTTTGATCCTACAGATGTTAAAGAACTTGAAGCATTAACACCATATTATACTGGCTCAATTTTAGATGTATCTAACAATAATCATCATGCTACATATTCTTTAAATAGACCACAAAATTATAGTATAACTATTGCTAGTGCTACTGGAATTGGATTACAACAATTAGTAGATAATCCACAAGCTGATATACAAGTTGTTAATACATTAAGTTCTGGTTTAGCTGTTGTAGGTAATGAAAATTCTAACTTCCCTTTTTATCCAATGCTAAATTCTATTGCTACAACGTCTGGGTTACCTAGACAAATGACCTTTGGTGGATTGTTTGCAGTTTTAGCTATGATCGTATCAAGCATTATTTTACTGGCTACCAGAACCATACCATTAGCCATATTTAGTTATGGTGTTGTTATGTATTTAGGATATTTAAATAATTTTTATGCTATATGGTATGTATTAATAATTATCTTTATTTTGGTGGCAACGTATGGATCAAGTAAGTATTTAAGTGAGGGATTTTAAATGAATAGCTGGACACCTATATTATTTTTCTCACTTATTGTTGTGGGAGCTGCATTTATAGATATGATTATGCAAACTACTGGATTAACTGATAGTGCTAATCAATTAAATCAATCCATGCAAGTTACAAGTTTATCATTGTCAGATGTTCAACTGGGGGAAAACAATCCAATCGGTTCTAGCTTCGGTGGCAATATCTTAATGACACCATTTACTTTTATGAGTTGGTTAAAATCATTAACGCTAGATTATTCATGGTTGAACAATGGATCATTCGGAATAATCAGATATGTATGGCTTGGTATCTTAAGTGCTTACACAATGTTTGCTGGAATAAAAACAGCAGCAGCTATACTGCAATTTTTACCATTCAGAAGATAATGGAATTTACAAGAAGTTTTAAAAATTTAATAATAATAATAAGTGGATCAGTATTACTGGGATTAATAATGGCAAGATTGTCATGCCCGTATACTGATCTACTACCAGCAATAATGAGGTAATAAAAATGCTAAACAGAATAAAAAATTGGGATTATAAAAATATAAATATTAGCCAAAACAATATAGTAACTCTGGCTATGGTTTTATCAATCATGGCTTTAGTAATGAGTATTCCAAGCAGTTCAAATTGTGCAAGTGCTGATAGCTGTACAGTATCATCTACAGGAACTTTTACTGGCAATATGGCTCTTAAATCAGGAACTAACTACACACTTACACAGCAACACGCTTACAGTCAAAATGTTATAGCTAACTGGCAAGATGTGGGGGGAACTCATACTGGTACAGTAATAATGAAAGACAACGCTGGAGATTTTAACTTAGGTGGTGGAATAATATTAGCAACATCAGCTACTACAACTACTGGTGCTTTAAGGTTCGATTCAGGGAACGTAGAGGTTTATAATGGCGGTTGGTCGGCAGTAGGTGGTACACCGACAAATGACATAGGAACTGTTGCTGGAGATACTGGAAGTTTTAGTGCTGTAACACCAAGCGACACTTTAAATGTAGTCGGTGCTGGTTCATTATCTACTGCTGTTGTTGGCGACACTTTAACAATTTCATCAAGTGCTGGAACTCCAAGTTGCAGTTATTATGCTTATTCAGCGACAACTGCTGCTGTTGATCCACTTGAGGGTGTTAGAATAGATACAGAATATTATGATCCAGATAATTGTTTCACATTGTTTGGTTCAGTAGGTAATAATTATGGAATAACTTACAATGGGACAGACACTTTAGTATTTGATGTAAATGCCCTAGTAAACTTTACAAGTGGTTCTGGTAGATCAATGTTTCAATATTCAGTTAATGCTACACAAACCATCAGTTATATGATGGCAGATGGTCAATCAGGCTCGCAATTAGGTCATTCCAGTCATGGCTTAATTTGTTTAAACCAAAATGATACATTAAGCATTTTATTTGGTAATACTGCAAGTAATGATGTGCAGGGCGGTTTTGACTATGGCTTTTTAAAATTAGATCAAAATTTAGGTATACAGGCTCATGCTACTTCACAAACTTGCACAAATGGATTAATTAACTAATGGCAATAAAAAAATCTAAAAAAAGAATAGATGAACAAATCCCACAGGATAGACCACCAGCGTTTAGACCAGATCAAGCTGGTGGCAGTATTGGTGGTTTTGGTAAACCATTAAAACCAACAAAGAAATATTTACTAAAAACTAAAGAACGTGGTTTTTTTGATAAAAAAGTAAAAGTAATAGAACAACAAAAACCAATAGAAACACCAAAAACAAAAAAAACTGGAGTTTTCAAGTTAAAAGAAAAACCAGCTGATAAATTTACAAGCCAACAAACAAGACAAAGAGAAAAAATAGAACCTACTAGACAAGTAGACTATAAAACTCAAGTACAACAGCAAACTAATCCAATTTTTAATAATCCATCTGTGGCAGCTAAAGTAAAACAACAACCTGATATATTTTTAACTCAACAAGAGGTATCTAATTTATCAAGAAATATGTATTTCAAGCCAACTGGAACTGTATTGCCAACAAAACCATTTGTTGTAGGTTCTAAAGTTTTAGCTGTTGGTTTAGGTGGTAAAACTATAGTTGAATTATCCCCAGCATTATTACCAGAAAAAGAACAAGAAAAAATAAAAGTATTACCACAAACAGATGAATTAGAAATTCAAAAAGTTATTGAGGAAAAACAAACATTAACTCCACAAGAAATTTCAGAATTAGCTGAACAAACACAACCAGCAACAGTTACTACACCACTAGAAGAAGAAGAACGACAAAGAGTAAGACAATCCCCAGTACCAAATGAACGTGAAACACAAATATTAACTAAAGACAAAGAGGAAGTTAATCCCTTTGAAGAACCATTTGAAGATCAATTAGAAGATACTGGTTTAGCTGATGATTTAGATGATGAAACAGATATTGTTCAAGAACCTGACGAAATACAAAGAGAGATTATAGAAGAACCAGATGTACAAAGGCCAGAAATAGAAACAGTAGAAATTGGTGGGCAAGTTGATATTCAAGAAGAAATAGCTACAGAAGATGAAACAGAATTTGAACCATTATTAGAAGAAGATACTGATGTTGAAATTGCTACTGATACTGCAACTGAACAAGAAGCCATAACACCAGAAGATTTTTCTAGCGATTTTGAACCAGAAAAAACTACAAAGAAAAAACCAGAAAAGGAATTAATAGATAAACCTATTATACCTACTCCAACATCAACACCACCACCAGAAAAAAATGTTACAAAAAGAAAACCACCAAAAAAAAAGAAAAAAATAAAATTAAAATCAGAAACAACTGAAAATATTTTTAATACTCAAAAAGGTAAAAGACCAAATATAGTTAATTTCAAAACCAGAAAAGGTTTTTTTCAGGCTAACTTTAAAAAAGGAACTGTTCAAGCTGCTCCAAAGGGAATTACATTAGACACTAATCAAGGCTTCAGGGAAGATAGCATGAAAGTAATTACCAAAACAGAAGCAGCTACAAAGTTTAAGACCAGACGTGATCCCTTAAAAGCATTAGAAAGAAAGGGTATTATTTAAATGAGGGCTTACACAGAATATGTTTTTCTGACAACTATTGCTTTTTTATTGTTTATTAGCTATTTAGTAATAACTGTAAGATCTGATAGCGTTGATTTTGATGTAAATGGTATCCAAGTACCAAATGAAGCCATAAACAACGTGTACCAACTCTATATTGATGATAACTGCACATCTGGTAGCTATTCTAGTTTTAAAAACTCTGGTAGCTTCTATAGTTCAACAAGTAAAGATATTTTAATTAGTTCCGTTACGCTCCCTACAACAAATGCAGCTAGTGGAATAATCAAGATTGGTTACGCTGATACAACAGTTGCTTGTGGATCAGTACCAACTAATCCAGTTATAAAATACATTAATTCCAGTCCAGATGTGGACAACTTCCTTAAACTTGATGTACTAATAAATGTTCCAGTTAGTAAATATCCATTCATTTATGTATCTGGTTTTGATTATTCAGCTGCTGCATTAGGAACTGAACATTAAAAAAAGCTAATCAATTTGGTGGGAATTGGAAGCACACACATTAGAAAACTGATTAGCTTTAAGTTTATTTTCTTACAACTAACAACAAATAACAACAAATAACAATTCAAGTTATTGTAATTATTTATCAATTTATATATATTTTCTTAAATGGAAGCACAAAGATTTCAAAAATTATTATTAACATTAGAAAATTATCAAAGGCAAGATAGTAAATTTACAGAACATATTTTTGTATTAAAAGAACTTTTAAAAATAAGTACATTTGATTTAAATTACATTGGTCATGCTGGAACACTTTTAATAGGTTCTGAAAATGATTTATCTAAAAGATTATTAGTTAATGGAATAAAAAGATCTAAAGACCAAATAGCAAGAACCATAAGAGTTTTAACTGATAGAAAAATTATTTGGCGTTTAACTAGACAAATACAAGAACCTATAGAATTAAATAAAAAATCAAGAAAAGGTTTTTCAAGTGCAATTTTTATATTACCCACTAGCAAAGAATTTAATCCAGAATTATACAAGAACTTAAAAGCAGCTAGAACATTTAAAGACTTAGATAAGATAATGCTTAAATTTCATACTGTTTCATTAAAGGGATTAAAAGATAAACAGTTAAAAGATAAGATTGTATTACCTAAAAATTATACAGACAAAAATTATAAAGACGTTGTTAGAAATAGTTTAATAGCTGTATGGAACGATATTAATAAAGGTTTGGTGTTAAGGGATAGAAAAGATAATAAAGCAGTAATTAGGGGTTTAAAGGTATCAAAAATGAAAGGTATCAAAAATGATACTATTAGGGCATTAAAGGTATCAAAAAAGAATAGTTTCAAAAATGAACCCACTAAAGGTATCAAGAATGATACTATCCAGAAGCCAAAACAAGACGTAATAAAAGATATTGGAAAACAACAATATGTACATTAATTGTACAAACCAACATTGGCACAAACCAACATTGGCACAAACCAACATTGGCACAAACCAACATTGGCACAAGACAGAACTGTCCCAAGACAGAACTGTCCCAAGACAGTACTGATACAAAGCCTAAGTCAATTTGACTTAGGGAAGATACAAGTAAGAACAAAGGTTAGTTAGGATACAGACTTCCAAATAATTAAGTAAAGAACAAAAATTTTTACAAAATAAAAGAAAAAAGATATAAATAATAGAGAAATAATATTTGGCTCAAAATTTAAAAATGCAAAAACCAAGTAAAATAAAATTACTATCTGATACATTAAAAAATGGTAGCAGCTGTTTTGATTGTGCTAAAAAAAATGCACGAATATTAGAACTGGAAGCCAAATTAATAAAAACAGAGTGCCAGTTAGATCATGCAAGGTCAATTTCTGGTATATATAAAACAAGGAGTATTTAAAATGCCAAATTACAAAGGAACAAAATATTCATATACTCCAAGTGGATTAGTAAATTACACAGAAGCAAAAATATATGATATAGAAAAAAAGAAAAAATTATCAAAAAAAGACAAAGAAGAAATTAAATTTCTTGATACTGTTCAATTAGCTGCTTTAACTGCACAAAATGTTAAATATAAAGCTACCAAACCATTTAGAAAAATAAGAAAAAAAGACAAATTATCTAAAATGGAAAAAAAGGGATTGATTTAATATTTAACATTTTGTGCAGTTAAAGCAGCTAATTGAACAGTATCAAGAAATTTAATTTCTTCTTTGTCTTTTTTTGATAATTTTTTCTTTTTTTCTATATCATATATTTTT
>Ga0066850_10001691_pt1 | contig 11457 bp, 9 predicted proteins | sample ETNtaG_4_FD_67282 | JGI IMG/M metagenome (GOLD analysis project Ga0066850, IMG submission 67282) | Marine microbial and viral communities from oxygen minimum zone, Eastern Pacific Ocean - ETNP201406SV67 | ecosystem: Environmental > Aquatic > Marine > Oceanic | place: Pacific Ocean: Eastern... | reverse complement strand
ATACCAAGATCAAATGGTTCATAAAAACCATTGCCTTGGTATTCAAGTAGCACATCCTTGCCAGCAATGCCAAGTTCTGCAGCACCTCGTTCTACGTAGGTTGGTACATCTGTTGCCCGAATAACTAGTATTTGAATATTAGTCTGATTGGTCTCTAGTATCAGTTTACGAGATTTCTTTGGGTCATCTTTTGGAATAATATCCAGCTTAGCAAGCAATGGAATTGCTTCATCGTAAATTCTGCCTTTTGAAACTGCAATTGTAATCATATCTGACATTATGGTTTTAGCTAAATTATTGATCCTACATACATACTAAATAAAAACCGCACAGAATACATTAGAAACGAAAAGTCTTAAAAAGTTTCTTTTCTAATACATTTTCAAATATTTTTAATCGGGAACCCGCCTAATGCTCGCTCCCAACTGCGACAATTTCTCTTCTATTGTTTCATAACCGCGGTCAATATGATAAATACGGTCGACAACAGTTTCGCCCTCTGCTACTAATCCCGCTAAAACTAAACTAGCCGATGCTCTCAAATCGGTTGCCATAACGGGTGCGCAAGTTAATTGATCAACACCATCGGTTATTGTTGTATTGCCTTGTAATTTGAGATCAGCGCCCATTCTTTGTAGTTCGTGAACATGCATAAATCTATTTTCAAAAACCGCCTCCGTAATTGTTCCAGAGCCTTCCGCAATACTATTCATTGCGGTAAATTGAGCTTGCATATCAGTGGGAAAGCCAGGGAATGGTGAAGTATGCACATCAACCGCCTTCGGTTTTTTTCCTTTCATATCTATTGAAATTGAATTTTCCTCAATTTCAATTTTAGCGCCTGCCTCTTTTAATTTAGTTATAACAGATTCTAATAAAATCGACTGAGTATTTTTTAAACGCATCATACCACCAGTCATTGCAGCAGCAACGAGATATGTGCCTGTTTCTATTCGATCAGGTAAAATCTCATGCTCTGTCCCATGAAGTAATTCAACTCCCTCAATTTCTATGCGGTCTGTTCCTGCGCCACTAATCTTTGCCCCCATTTTATTTAGACAATTTGCTAAGTCTAGTACCTCGGGCTCCCTTGCTGCATTTTCAATGACTGTTAAGCCATCAGCAAGAGTGGCCGCCATCATTAAATTTTCTGTGCCTGTAACAGTAACTAAATCAAGTGTAAGATGCGCTCCTTTCAATCGTCCTTTTGTTTCTGCACGAATATACCCGCTATCAGTTGTGATATCTGCCCCCATAGCGATTAAACCTTGTATATGAATATTCACTGGACGTGATCCAATTGCGCAGCCGCCTGGAAGTGATACATCAGCTTTCCCATAACGAGCAAGTAATGGCCCCAAAACAAGAATCGATGCACGCATCGTTTTGACTAATTCATAAGGGGCAAAAAAATTATTAATCTGGGCATTATCAATTTCTATATGCATACGTTCATTAACTGTAATCCTTGAACCCATAAGCCCAAGTAATTCTATTGTTGTTGTAATATCATGCAAATGAGGAACGTTACTGATTGTAACGGGCTGATCTGTAAGTAAAGTGGCTGAAAGTATAGGCAGGGCTGAGTTTTTTGCGCCAGATATCGAGACTTCACCTTCTAAAGAAGCCCCACCGTGGATAATTAATTTATCCATAATTAATTTTTACCTTATTAAATAATTCAGAATGCTTGAGCTTACTTATTTTTTTTATATTCTTGAGGAGTATATGTTTTAAACGATAACGCGTGTATTTCATTGCCAATTTTGTCACCTAATGCCTTATACACCATTCTATGTTGCTGTAGCATATTCTTCCCAGAAAATAATTCACAAACAATATTGGCATTAAAGTGTGTTCCATCATCGCCTTCAACTGTAACATCGGCACCCGGTAATCCTGACTCTATAAGTTGCTTAATGATCTGTGGATTCATAAAAATACTATTCTCTAGCTTTTTAAGACGAAAAATTATAATACGATTATACTGGGCTAAGAATGATCTTAAATTAATAAAGTAAATAACCTGATCAAAAATTACTAAATTGATCTACAAAATATTTTAACTAATTTGAGATACTGCCCCCTAGTATTTCATTTTTTTCTGAGAGTTCATTAAGAAGCGAATCAAAACCTTTTTTCTTAATTTGTGTTGCAAAAGAATTTCTATAAGTTGTCACTAAGCTTACGCCATCAACTGCCACATCAACAACTTTCCACTCCTCATTCTTTTGATGCATGCGATATAAAATAGGTAATTGCGTGTTGCTTGAACTTGTTAACTCCGTTTTTACAACGGCAAGAGTAGATGTGGAATTTTGTTCAACGGGATAGTATTTTATACTCTGTCCAGAGTACTCCAATAATGCTCGGGCATATGTACGCACAAGCAATGCTTTAAACTGTGCAATAAATTTGGAGCGTTGTTTCACATTTGCAGTCCTCCAATGTTTTCCTAGCACCCATTTGGACATACTAATAAAATCAAAACGTGGAATTACCAATTCATTCACCATATCATATATTTTTTCAGGATGAGTTTCCAAAACAGAACGATTACTTTCAATATGACTTATAACGCCTTCAGCTGTTTCCTTTACTACTTCGTCTGGAGTTGCCGTCCATGCAGTACCAACCGAAAAATATAATATAAAAAATAAGCACCCTAATTTATTAAAACTCATTAAATCTTACCTCTGGAATTATTATTTTTTTACCTGAGTTACAGAACAAACACTTCGTTAATAAAAAATTATCAATTTTTAAACTTTAAAAGAGATTGGTTATCGGTATTCTTACCTCTAATATCAGGGAAATATTGTAATAGGAATAGATTAAGAGAGATAGTACTTATGAGATATTTATTCCACTTATTTAGCATTAAATAATAATCGCAAGATACTGTTTTATTGTAGTTTTATCAAAAAGGTCTAAATAGTAAAATTAGTTTTGGCAACAATGTTAACGCAGCAAATAAGGCGATAAACATCGCTAGAGCTGTTAATACTCCAAAATAAATTGTGGGAATAAAATTCGATAACACTAAAATTGAGAAGCCTATAATTATCGTACTAGCCGTATAAAAGACTGCTTTCCCTATATTGGCATGGCAATAATGCATTGTAGATACATAATTTTTTGTTTTTGGGAATTCTTCGCGAAAACGATAGATATAATGAATACTATTATCGACGGCTATACCAATTGTTATTGCGGCTATGGTAATTGTCATCATATCCAGAGGTATTCTAAGTAGGCCCATTAGACCTAATATAATTGCTGCCGCTAGTAAATTTGGGATGATCCCAATTATTGCTAGCTGTGCCGAGCGAAATAAAATGATTAGCATTAATCCAATCCCAGCCATAACAACACCTAAAGTTAAAATCTGCGATTTATATAAACTTTGTAACATATTATTATAAAGAACAAGAATTCCCGTTATTTTTATTTTATCTTCATCTATATTAATTCTTTCAATCAAATCGATTTTTATTTTTTCTAATAGCTCTTGACGTCGAAGATTTTTTAATGAATCAAGTATCCGAATATTTATACGGGCTTCGTTATTTGCTTCAGAGATGTATGGGTTAATCATACTTTTTCTAAGTTCCTCGGGCATGCGTTTACTGACAATCGCCAATTCAAAAGCATCGAACTCTCCTTCATTTATTTGTTCCCCGACACGAATAATTGATGCAAGAGAAAGAACTTTTCCTACTTCTGGTAATGCTTCTAAATAATCATGGGCCTGTTTTACTATATCGATTCGATCTGGTGTAAACCATGCTTCTTCTTGATCTTCTTCAAATGCACTAAACAATGCATCGAAATCTTCAAAATCTTCACCCGTCTCTTTATTTTCAACATTTTCGGAATTTTCCAAATTTAACAATATATCAACGGGTGTTGTCCCCCCTAGCTTTTCATCAATTAAACGTAACCCCTGAAAAATTTCAGTATCTTCGCTAAAATAATTTATAAAACTATTTTCTACTTGAAGACGACTAATGCCATAAGCACTAATTAATGTAAGAATTACAGTAAGCGCTAATATCCTGTTACCATATTGTTCGGTAATATTCGCAAGCTTTGATGTAAATTGAAACTCATTCCCCGAAGTTGTCTTTTCAATGATCTTTGGCAATAAAATTAGTAAAGAGGGAAATAAAATAAATGACGTCAAAAATGTTACGCTTAGCCCAATTGTCATCATCCATCCGAAATCAATAACTGGCTTGATACCGCTTACCACTAAAGAAGTAAACGCCATAATAGTTGTCAAGGCCGTGTATAAACAAGGCCAGACCATCTTGCTCATTGTGCTTAACACCAATTCATGTTGCGTATAATCGGGGAAATCATTCCTTAATTGCCTATAACGAACGATTAGATGGACATTCATCGACATAGTTATAATCAACATAAGTGAAATAAAATTTGACGATATAACCGTTACATTCCATCCAACTAAACCAAGTAGCCCAACCATTAATAACCCAGCATAAAAACAACTTACCAAAGGAAGTAGCACCCATCTTAATTTTCGAAAAATAATTGTTAGCATAATTATTAGGAAAAGAAACACTCCGATACCAAATATAATTAAATCATTTTTTATAAAAGTTATCATATCGTCTGCTATCATTGGTACACCACCGAGATGTAGTGAGCCATATCTGCTATACTCAGAAAGTATTTCTCTTATTCTTATTATGGTTTCATGATTTATTTTGTCATTTTCATTCTTCTTTTTTGCATACGCAGTAAGTATTTTCTCAAACTCTATTATTTCGCTATCATCTAATTCATCATTCTTATCTTTAATTAACAATTGATTTCTTTTACGTTGTATTTCACGGAATTCTGTTTGATCTTCCAAATTAACTAATAGTGCAGTCGTAGCGCCATCTCTGCTTATGATTAGTTCTTTATATATGGGGCTGGTAAGTATTTCTTGCTTAGCTTTATCGAGATCAATGTCTCCTCCTTCTATTGTGCGAACATTATCTGCAATATCAGATAATGAACCATCAAATTGCATTACAAGAGGTATATCAACTAAGCTTACTACCGAATGGACTAGTTCTAATTTATTTATTTCGTCCCTAAGCTGTGTAATTTTTTCAAGAACAGTTTGGGTAAAAAGATTTTCTTTAGATGTGAATGTTACAAACAAAAATTCCTTAGTCGCATAACGCTCAATTGTTTCGCGAAATAACTTAAGATCTTGATCTCCTTCTAATAATAAGGAATCTGCAGATGCGTCAAGCTTAAAACTTTTTGTTTGAAATGCGAAAAAACATAAAACAACAGACATTATGAGACAAACTAAAACTGGCTTCTTAAGTACAGTTGCTAAATATATTTTTTTAATTATATTAATCATCGTAGTTTACCGTAATTTTAACTTGGTTTTTTAAAGTAAAATAATCTATTTATAATATAATACGTTCTTCGATAATTTCTTGTATTGTTTTTACATACAAGCCATGTTCAATCTTCAAGATCTTTTTTGCTAATGACTCTGGAGTGTCTTCTTCATTCAATGTAACTGTTTCCTGTGCCAAAATTTTACCATCATCATAATCACCACAAACTAAGTGAATTGTTGCTCCGCTCTCTTTATCTCCAGCATCTACCACTGCTCTGTGTATATTCATACCATAAAAACCTTTGCCGCCATACTTTGGTAGTAAGGATGGATGTATATTGAGAATCTTGCCTTCAAATTCAGAAAGTACTTTGGGCCCTATTTTTTTCATAAAACCCGCCAAAATAATAAGATCAATGTTATGTTTAAGTAAGGTGTTACGCATAACAGCGTCTAATTGCTCAGGGTTTGTATGTGTTTGTGAGCTAATATAAACCGTATTAATTCTTTTTTCTTTTGCTATAGACAGTGCTTTCGCGTCGGCATTATTGCTTAAAACAATTTCAACACTAGCAGATATGCAGCCTTGTTCGCACGCATCAATTATGGCAGACATATTGCTGCCCCTTCCAGAAACTAAAATAGCAAGTTTTTTCATATACTTTTAAATTTGAACCCTAGTTTCTTTAATTTTCTTTCTGCTTCATCACCAAATATATTAGAACCACTGTATTTACACATATCAATAACTCTATTCGTGTACTCATGTCTTATTTTATAATTCTTTCTTAGACTATCATAAAATGACGGACGCTCCTCGCTTGTCAAATTACTATAATTTTGTAATAAAATATTGTCTTCTAAAATATCCCAATGTTGCGATATTATAGATTCGATTAAATAATCTGGGTTATTTTTTTCTGGCACGAGTGTCATACTTTTACAGTTCAGTAATTCAGGATATTCAAAATTAGTTTTAAGAATATCATTTAATGAATAAAAAAGAATTTCTGTCGCTTTAATTTTGGCTTCATGGCTATATCCTGCAATATGCGGAGTGCCAATAAAAGCTTTGTGTAGTAAATCGGTATTTATTACTGGCTCATTGCACCAGACATCTAGAATTAAAGTCGACTCTGGATTTCTTTTTTTAAAAGATAATAATGCCTGTTCATCAATAACTTCGCCGCGAGATGTATTAATAAAAATAACATTGGGCTTTAATCTTTCTAAAAATTTTTCATCAACTAAATTGTATGTAGGATAAGCCCCTTCTTTTGTTAATGGTACATGCAATGTAATGACATCAGACTGGAGTACTTGCTCAAGTTCAAGAAGAGATTTATCTTTTGTCTTGTCATATAAAGGAGGGTCATTTAGTGCGCATTGAGCACCAAATATACCCATAAAATCTTTAACTTTAGAGCCTACATGCCCATGCCCTATAATTCCAACTTTAATATCCGGAAAAGAAGAATGGGAGGTTGTATTTCTTGTGGTCTCAATCAAACTATTTAATACATATTCAGCAACAGATCGTGCATTACTGCCGGGAGCATATGAGAAAAATATATTTGATTCTCTAAGATAGTCAGTATCAATGTGATCGATACCACTAGTTGCAGAACCTACAAATTTTATCTTACTATTCTTTAGTAGTGATTCATTAACTCTCGTAACAGACCTAACTAAAAGAATATCAGCATTCTTAACTCTACCAGAGTCAATACTACGTCCATCAACTAAATTGACATAGCCAAATTTTGAAAATATCTTATCGGCAAAAGGAATCTGATCGTCTGCTACTATGGATAACGACCCCGTCACTATATTCTTATTGTTTTTGGAGACTGCATCAAGGTTGATTCTCTAGATCAACGCCCTCTTTTTTCACAGGCATTAAGTCTTCTTTTTTTATTCCTAACATGAGTGTCACTGGGCTAGCAATGTAAATCGATGAATATGTCCCGATTAAAATACCAAAAATTAATGCCATTGAAAAACCATGTATAATTTCTCCGCCTAGAAAAAATAACGCCATCAAAACTAATAGTGTTGTGAAGGAAGTCATTAAGGTTCTACTCAATGTCTGATTTAAAGAAATATTAAAAACTTCAACAGGTGTTTTATCGCGGATCTTACGAAAATTTTCACGGACACGATCAAAAACAACAATCGTATCGTTTAATGAGTATCCTATAACGGCAAGTAAAGCTGCTAATATAGTTAAATCAAAATTGAAACGTGTGATAGAAAAAAATCCTAGTGTTATTATGACGTCATGAATTAGTGCCGAAACAGCTCCAACGGAGAAACGCATTTGAAAACGAAATGCTATATAAACCATTATACATAACAGAGCATAAAGCATTGCTAATCCACCATCTTCCCTTAATTCTTCCCCTACCTGTGGACCAACAAACTCAACTCTGCGCATTTCTGCACTAAAATTATTCGATGATAATAAATCAAGAAGCTTACTGCTGACATCAGCACTATTAAAGCCTTGTTGTGCTGGTATACGAATTAATATTTCTTTAGCTGAACCAAAGTATTGTATCGTAACATCGTTAAACTCTGAATCACTAAATGATTGACGAAGTTTATCTAAATTTACTGCTTCTGGATAACCAACTTCGACTAGCGTTCCGCCAGTAAAATCAACTCCTAAATTCAATCCTTGATACGATAACGTAGAAATAGAAAAAATAATCAGTAATGCAGAAACAATAGACGTTACCTTACGCATTCCCATAAAATTAAATTGTATCTTTTTCATACCCATAATCATTATTCCTAATTCCTACTTAACTTAATAACTAAATAGTTAATTTTTTCAAATTTTTTCCGCCATAAATAAAATTTACTAATCCGCGTGTCACTATAATAGCAGTAAACATGGAAGATATAATTCCAAGTGATAATGTAACAGCAAAACCCTGAATTGGTCCTGTCCCGAAACTAAATAACATTAACGCTGCGATCAAAGTCGTGATATTTGCATCAGCAATTGTTGAAAAAGCTTTTGCATAACCGGAATGAATGCTTGCTTGTGGAGAATTACCGTTACGTATCTCTTCACGAATACGTTCAAAAATTAGAACATTGGCATCAACAGCCATGCCAACTGTTAGAACTATGCCTGCAATACCTGGTAGTGTTAATGTCGCTTGTAATAAAGAAAGCATCGCAACGATTAAGACTAAATTTAGACCCAGTGCGATATCTGCAAACAAACCAAATATTTTATAATAAATAGCCATAAAAATTAAAACCAGAACGAAACCAATAGCAACAGAATCAAATCCCTTATCAATATTATCTTGTCCAAGGCTCGGGCCAACGGTACGTTCTTCAATTATATAAATAGGCGCCGCTAATGCTCCCGCACGAAGTAATAATGCAAGATTTTTTGCCTCTTCTGATGAATCGAGGCCTGTGATATGGAATCGTTTGCCGAGTTGCTCCTGAATCACAGCAGCATTAATCACCTCTTCTATGGTTTCTTTTTCTTTTACAAACTCTCCATTCATCTCTATTGTTTCCATTTTATATTCCATGAAAACAACTGCTAAACGTTTGCCAACGTTATCTCGTGTGCCGCGGCTCATTCTTTTAGCACCTCTACCATCTAAAGTAATTGTAACGTCAGGTCCTCCAGTTAATGTATCAATTCCTGAAGCGGCATTAATAATAGAATCACCTGTTAACATAACTTGTTTTTTTAATAAAATTGGTTGTCCATTTCTCTCATAATAAAGTTTCGACCCTGCTGGTATACGACCATTAACAGCCTCTTGAGGCTCATGCTCTTCATCAACCAATCTGAATTCAAGTGTTGCGGTTGCACCGAGAATTGTTTTAGCGCGCGCCGTGTCTTGGACGCCTGGTAACTGCACAACAACTCTTTTTAATCCTTGCCTTTGAATTACAGGTTCTGCTACTCCTAATTCATTAACACGCTTTCTAAGTGTAGTAATATTTTGTTGTAATGCTAATCGTTGAGTTTCGAGTAATACTTCATCTTTAATCGTAATAATTAATGCGAATTTAGTTTCATTAGCATCTGGCGCTATAGCATTAAGATCGAGTAAATTCTTCTCTATTAAAGATTGGCCATTATTACGTTCATTATCATCTTTAAAACGAATTAACAAACCGTTTGGTTTGTTACGTGTAATTGTTTTATAACGAACTTTGTTTTCACGCAGAAAACTTCGTAATTCAGAAATATAGCGCTCTTCTGCTTTATCTACAGCAGCATCCATGTCTACCTCCATTAAGAAATGGACGCCTCCTCGAAGATCAAGGCCTAAAGACATTGGCTCTGCACCAAATTTACTTAGCCAGTCCGGTGTTGCGGGAGCGAGATTAAGTGCAACAACATAATTTCTACCCAAAGATTCCTTTACAATTGGTTGCGCTTTTAATTGGGTCTCTTCATCATCAAACCTAATAGTAAGATTGCCGACACCAAGTACTATATTTTTATATGATAATCCAGCCTCATCTAGCGCTGCACTAATCTGATATTCAGTAAGTTCTGTAATTTCTACAGACCGAGCTGCGGATACTTGTAGTGAAGGGTCCTTCCCGTAAATATTGGGTAAGGCAAATAATAGACCTAGACCTATTAAAAAAAGTATTAAAATATATTCCCAAGAAGAATAACGATTCATATCATAACCTACGTAAAATATCTGTGATTAATTATACTAGAGTGTTTTTAAAGTACCTTTTGGATAAACTATAGATACAGCTTGTTTTTGTATTTTAACTTCCGTTTCTTTAGATACCTCAATAACAATAAAATTATCGCCAACCTCTTTAATTTTTCCTAGTAACCCGCCATTTGTTGCAATCTCATCGCCCTTTGCCAAAGAAGCAACTAGTTGCTTATGTTGTTTTGCCTGCTTTATTTGTGGGCGTATTAATATAAAATAAAAAATTACAAATAATATAATTAGTGGCACAAAACTCATAAAACCAGCTTGTTGTTGTGCGGGGGCAGCCCAGGCGTTATTGATGAAAAAATCTATCATATTAATATTAAACTCTATTTTTAAAAGCGCGGTATTATGCCATAACAATGGGAAATTCAGTATAGGTAAAGTCAAATTTAAGTTTGCAAAAGGATATTAAATAATAGAAATTATGAGAATCAGTGTTTCTCTCGTTTTAAGTAGAAATTCGCAACAAACTCTCCCAACCGTTCTTCTTCTATGGCTAATCGTAAACCCTTCATTAGGTATTGATAATAATAAAGGTTATGTTTGGTATTCAATCGTGCCCCCAATATTTCATTAGTTTTTGAAAGATGGTGCAAATAGGCGCGTGAATAATTTTCACAGGTATAGCAACCACAATTCTCATCAAGCGGCAGTTGATCGTATCTGTATGTAGCATTTTTAATACGAATATCTCCTAATTCAGTAAAAAGATGGCCATTTCTAGCATTTCTTGTAGGCATAACACAATCAAACATATCAATCCCTTTGCAAACTGCCTCAACAATATTCTCAGGTGTGCCCACCCCCATTAGATACCGCGGTTTTTTTTCTGGCATTTTTGAGGTGATATGGTCAAGAATCTCTAGCATTGTCTCAATAGGCTCTCCAACAGAAAGACCTCCAATTGCATAACCATCAAAACCAAGCTCGCAAAGACCATCCAAAGAAGCTTTACGTAATTCCGGATATACACCCCCTTGAATAATGCCAAATAAAGCACTGGTATTTTTAGCGTGCGCTTGTTTTGATCTTTTTGCCCAACGTAATGACAATTCCATTGATTCTAGTGCTTCCTTTTCAGAGCATGGATAAGGGGTGCATTCATCAAATATCATAACAATCTCTGCTCCTAATACATGCTGCATCTGAATCGCTTCTTCTGGACCTAAAAATATTTCTTTTCCATCGACTGGGGAACGAAAATGAACTCCTTCTTCTGTAATCTTTCTTGATTCCGCTAAACTAAAAACTTGATATCCGCCAGAATCTGTTAGTATAGGTTTATCCCAGTGCATAAATTTATGCAGCCCGCCAAACTTTCTAATCACATCTGCGCCTGGCCTTAACATAAGA
>Ga0066850_10001689_pt1 | contig 11465 bp, 11 predicted proteins | sample ETNtaG_4_FD_67282 | JGI IMG/M metagenome (GOLD analysis project Ga0066850, IMG submission 67282) | Marine microbial and viral communities from oxygen minimum zone, Eastern Pacific Ocean - ETNP201406SV67 | ecosystem: Environmental > Aquatic > Marine > Oceanic | place: Pacific Ocean: Eastern... | reverse complement strand
CTTGTTTTATTAATAATTAAGAAGATTGCTGCTCCTATTAATAATATAGGAATTAAGCTTGTTAGAAATTCATTAGATAATCTACTAACTAATAATGTTCCAATTAAAGATCCAGTAAATGATAATGTGATTAGAGATAATATATCTTTTTCTTTTAAAAGTCCGTTTTTAAAATAATTATAGGAGGAAGTTGCTGTACCAAAACAAGACTGTAATTTATTAGTTCCAAGTGTAACAAGGGGATTCATTCCTAAAAGCAACATTGTTGGTACGACTAATAAACCACCTCCACCTGCAATAGCATCAATTGCAGATGCGATTAGTGCAACACAAAACAAAATAATATAAACGGTTAGATCGTCATATATAAGATTCATTTGATAAAATTATTATTAATTATTTTCATGGTTATTTGATGATAATTGTATATTAATAAAAATGATACAAATAGTAATTGCAAGATCAATACAAGGTATTTTATCAGGTGTAGGCATTGGGACTATATTCTTCTGTTATCCCATAATCAAACATTTAATATCTAAAAAATACAGAATTAAATTCAAAATTGAAGAATTCGGCAAAGAATTGTTTACATATGAAACTTTAAAATATATGAAAATAGGCCTAACTTATGGATTCATATATGGTTTTGTTGTTGGAACAATAATTGGACCTTTTGGTGCAGTAAACGGACTTTAGTGTCATATAAACCTCCTCGTTATATATTTTTCTATATACTTTTTTCACTATTTTTTATAACATTATTTTATTTTTCATCAACAAATATAAATGAACGTAACCTAGGTGAATATAATATTTCAAAATCATCAGACACAAAGTTAGATCTAAATATAAAAAACGTAACGAAAATTAAAATAAACATTCTTGAAATATACCAAACTAATAATGATTCTTTATGTAAAACAGATGAAATTTATGTTTATGGTACATTACGTAATAGAATAAATAATGACATAGTACGTATAAGAATACAGAATATAAAAACAACAAATAGTTTAAATATTGTTTCTGAATCAACATCAGTTGAACCAACTAGAAATTATATCCATACTCCGATTGTCGTTTTATCTAAAAACTTTGACTGTATAGGTGAAATTATTACTGTTGAGTTTGAAGAAAAAATAAACATCAGTTACTTATTAATTAAATCAACTAATGAATATAAATCTTATAAAAAAATAAAAACAATCAATATCAAAGCTTATTAAAAATTAATAATTTATCATATATTTATGGATTACTTTGCAGCGATTGATCAAGGTACTACAAGTAGTAGGTTTATTATTTTTGACGAAAAAGGATTACCTGTTGATCAGCATCAAACGGAATTTAAGCAATATTTTCCAAATGAAAATAGTGTTGAACATGATCCAGAAGAGATATGGGATAGTGTTGTTAATTGTATTAAAGAGGTATCCAGTAGATTTGATATAAACAAGCTCTTATCAATTGGGATAACTAATCAAAGAGAAACAACTGTTGCATGGTCAAAATCTACAGGCAATCCTTTTTATAACGCTATCGTCTGGCAAGATACAAGAACTCAAGATATTTGCGATGAGATAATTAAAGATGATTCTATAAAAAATGATTTAATCAAAACAGGTTTGCCTGTAGCTACTTATTTTTCTTTATCAAAAATATTATGGTTGATGAAGAATGTACCAGGAATTAAAGAAGGCATTAAAAATAATGATGTAATTTTCGGTACCATTGATACTTGGTTAATTTATAAGTTAACTGGAGAATTATTAACAGATGTTACAAATGCAAGTAGAACACTTTTATTTAATATTGAAACACTCCAGTGGAATGAAAACATATTATCAAATTTCAAAATACCTATTGATGCCTTAGCTGAAATTAAACCATCATTATCAAGTTTTGGTACGTGTAAAAACATTTTAAAAAACATACCTATTACTGCAGTCTTAGGAGATCAACAAGCTTCCTTATTCGGGCAACATTGTTTCACTAAAGGAAGTGTTAAAAACACTTACGGAACAGGTTGTTTTGCATTAACAAATACTGGCGAGGATATTGTATATTCAAATAATGGTTTGCTTACAACAGTTGCTTATCAATACGATAAAGAAAAAGCTAATTATGCAATCGAAGGTTCAGTTGCTATTGCAGGGGCTGGCGTCCAATGGCTGAGAGATAATTTAAATATTATTGATAAAAGTGAAGATATTGAAAAATTAGCTTTGACTGAAAAAGATAATGGAGGCGTATACTTTGTTCCTGCATTTTCAGGTTTATTTTCTCCTCATTGGGACTCAAGTGCTCGAGGTATTTTAGTTGGTTTAAGTAGGCATTCTAATAAATATCATATATCAAGAGCTGTTCTTGAAAGTGTAGCTTATCAAAGTTACGAACTTTTGGAGTCTATGGAAAAAGATTTAGGTAAATCATTTAATGAATTAAAAGTTGATGGAGGAATGGTTGATAATAATTTGTTAATGCAATTTCAATCAGATATTCTAAATAAAAATGTTATTTCTAGAGAAATAAAGGAAATAACAGCATATGGAGCAGCTTTAGCATCTTATATTTTTATTAAAAAGTTAAAGTTAACTGAAATTCATATAGAACCAAAAAATTCATTATCATGGACTCCTAATATAAATAATGAAATTAGAAATATATATTTAAGTAAGTGGAACAAGGCAATAGAAAAATCGAAAAATTGGATTTAATAAAATTAACTACATATTTATACATTATTTTTTTTATTTATGCTGGAATAAATCATTTCAGACATCCAAACTTCTATGATTCAATAGTTCCAACTTTTATACCATTTCCTAGATACACACATTTACTCGTTGGAATCCTTGAAGTTATTATTCCAATATTATTATTAACAAAGTATAGGTCTACAGCAGCAATTTTTATGATTGTTTTTATTATCATTTTATATTTAGGGAACCTACATGTTTGGATAAATAAATTACCTTATGGAAATAACTATTTTACAAATTCTCAACATACTTTTAGATTATTTTTACAAATAGTGTTAATTTATATCACTTATATCATCTATAAACATGGATAATAAGAAATTTCCTAAAGAATTTATTTTTGGCACTGCTGTTGCTTCTTATCAAGTTGAGGGTGGAATTTACAATAACGATTGGACATTATGGGAAAACAGTAACAACTCACAGTGCGAGGAACCATGTGGTGAAGCTTGTAAGCATTATGAGTTAATAGATACCGATATAGAACTACTTAAAAATTTAGGGATAAAAGCGTTTAGATTTTCAATTGAATGGAGTAGGGTAGAGCCATTTAAAAATAAATACGATGAAGATGCAATTAAACATTATGTAAACAAAGCTGAAAAACTTTTATTAAATAATATACTTCCGATAGTAACTTTTCACCATTTCACTACACCAAAATGGGTTTACGATGAAGGGTCTTGGGCAAATAAAAATGTAGTTGATTATTTTGATAATTATGTAAAAAAGATAATGAATAACTTACCTAAAGAAGTTAACTATTTTAACACTATAAATGAACCAGGAATATTTACTTTTTTTGGATACTTCTCTACTAATAAATTTCCTCCAGGAATTGCTGATGAAAGTGTTTTTTTGAAAGCTTCAAATAATGTTATTGACGCTCATATAAAAGCAAGAAATTCAATAAAATTAATAAATCCAAATGCTAAAGTTGGTATGACTCACGCGCTTCAGGAGTGGGAAGATGACGATAATAAAAGAATTAAACAATATCTAAAATATAACCTTGAAGATAAATTTCTTGAAGCTTCGAAAGATGATGATTTTATAGGTCTCCAAACTTATACAATTGTAAGATTTCCTAAAAGCTATCTTTTATCAATTGTTACTCCAATTTTATTAGACATTAAAATTATAAGAAGATTTGTATTACCAAGAATATTGCAAATATTTGCAGGTAGAAATGGAAGAATTGATAGTAATACTAGAACTACAAAAATGGGTTATGAGTATAGACCAGAAGCTGTTCTTTATAATATAAAACGTTTAACTAAAAAATTCGAAGGTAAAGATATATTTATAACTGAAAATGGAATTGCAACAGACAATGATGATGAGAGGATAGAGTTTGTTCAATCGGTGTTACTAGATATACATAATTATTTACAAACAAAAGATAATGTTATTGGTTATTTATATTGGTCATTATTAGATAATTTTGAGTGGGATTTAGGCTATCAAATGAATTTTGGACTTGTTGAGGTAGATAAAAATAATTTTGATAGGAAACCACATAAATCAGCATTTTGGTTTGGTAAAATATCTAAAAATAATGAATTAAATCTATAAAAACTGAAGCGCACTTTATTAAATATTAATAATAAATGATATAATTTCAGGTGTAATTAATAAATTGAGGAAAATTGACAGATAAAAAATATTTAGAAACACATGAATGGTATTCGATTAATGAAAACAGTATTACTGTAGGAATCTCAGACTTCGCCCAAGGTGAATTAGGTGATATAGTATTTGTTACTTTGCCTAATGTTGGTGATAAATACAATAAAGGCGATTCAATGATTGAAATAGAAGCAACAAAAACAGTTGCTGAAGCTTACGCCCCAATGGATTGCATTATTACCGATATAAATTCTCAATTAGATAACGAACCAGAAATAATTAACAGTGATCCGTGCGGCTCAGGATGGATTGTAAAAGCAGAAATAATAAATTTAGATGATGCTGGAATGAGCTATCAAGAATATGAGTCCTTCATTTCTTAATGACTGATTTACTAAAAACATCATTATATAAATATCACAAAGAACAAAATTCAAAATTAATAAAATTTGCCGGATGGCAGGTGCCATTTTCTTACGAAGGAACAATTAAAGAACACAACTACGTAAGAACAAAAGCTGGTTTTTTTGATGTTTCACATATGGGGCGAATTCATATAGAAAATGATCAAATAAACAAAGTTAATAACTTAATTTGTTCTGATTTAGCAAACTTGGAAGACAGTAAAGCATTATATTCAATTTTTACAAACAAAGAGGGGAATGCTATTGATGATGTAATATTTTGGAAATTTGAAAAATATATTATATTAATATGCAATGCAATAAACCGAGAAAAAATCTTAATTCATTTAACAAATCACGATATTGAACATAAAGATATAACTTTTCAAACATCATTAATTGCAATCCAAGGACCAGAAGCTATATCTATATTAAAAAATATATTAGAAATTCCTGATAAATTTTATACCAATTTTAATGATAAATTTACATATGCTAGAACAGGTTACACAGGTGAAGATGGCTTAGAAATAATGTATAACAATTCAGAAACAGAAAATTTTATACAATTTCTTAAAGAAAATAATATTAAACCTTGTGGATTAGGATCTAGGGATACTTTAAGACTTGAAGCATCCTTACCTTTATATGGATTTGAACTTTCAGAATCTATTACACCTGTAGAGGCAAATTTAAAATGGACAATAAGTAATAAAAGTAATTATTTGGGTAAAAATATTATTAATAAACAAATTGAATCTGGAGATCATAAATATTTAAAAAGATTTGTTGTAAATTCTAAGAGAATACCTAGAACAGGAACAAAGGTTAAAAGTAATAATATAAATGGTCAAGTAACTTCAGGTAACTTTTCTCCAATATTAAATAAATCTATTGGTTTCGTACTCTTTGATACCGCTCCAGAAACAGATTTAATAGAGTTTGATATTCGTGGTAAGTTATTAGAAGGAAAGATAATAAGCAAAAGGTTTTTAAGTTAATGTATGTACCGCATTCAGATATAGATATAAAAAAAATATATAAGGAATTAGATATAAGTTCACTTGATGAATTATTTGAACATATACCAAAAGATCTTTTATTAGAGAATGGTATAGATGTAGGAGATTCTATATCTGAATTAGAAGCAATAGAGTATTTTGAAAATATAGCTAAAAAAAATAAATCTGATTTAGTATGCTTTGCCGGTGGTGGTCACTATGACGTGTATTTACCACATACCGTTAAGACACTAACTATGAGACCAGAATTTATGACTTCTTACACTCCATACCAACCTGAAATTTCACAAGGAGTTTTACAAGCTTTATTTGAGTTTCAATCACTTGTATGTGATTTAACTGAGATGGAATTAGCAAATGCTTCATTGTATGATGGCGCGACTTCTATTGCTGAAGCAATATCTGTTGCAATTAATAAAACCAAACGTGAAAACATAATAATCTCTCAAAGTTTAAACCCGAATAATAAAGAAGTAATTAATACGTTAATTGACTCTGATAAGTTCAATCTAAATTATGTTGAACTTAAAGAAAATCGATTCCCAGATGATTACTTATTTACAGATAAAGATGCTGCTTTTGTTGTAAGTTATCCACATTACAATGGCTCAGCCCAAGATTTAACAAACTTAGTAACTAGGGCAAAAGAAAAAGGTGTTATATCAATATGCTATGTAGATCCCACATTATTAGGAATACTTAAAACACCAGGAAATATGGGATTTGATATTGTAGTTGCTGAAGGACAATCTATTGGTACACCATTATCTTATGGTGGTCCGACAGTCGGTTGGTTCGCTACCAAGAAGGAATACGCAAGGCTTGTACCCGGTCGCATTATTGGTGAAACAAGAGATGCAAATAGTCTTAAATCTTATGTTATGACTTTACGAGCGAGAGAACAGGACATAAGAAGAGAAAAAGCATCCTCAAATATATGCACGAATCAAACTTTGAATGCTATCGGTTCTGCAATTCACTTATGTTGGTTAGGACCAGAAGGTATTTATTCAATGGGTTATCAGGCTATGCAGAAAGCAAATTATTTAAAAAACTTATTAGAAGAAAACAATATAGATGTAATTAATAGTGAAAGTTCAATTCGTGAATTTGTTGTAAAAACTAGCAAAGATCCAGAAATAATAATTGATAATATGGCGGACAATGGTTTTCTTGCAGGTATTAAGTATGACGATAACCATATTTTGGTAGCAGTTACTGAAAAAAGAACGAAAGATGAAATTGATAAATATGTAAAAACTTTTGTAGAGGTTAACAATGATTAGTGGAGGTAACGCAAGTTCATTACCTTTAGTTGGTGGGTTACCAGAACCAACAATTAAAGATTTATCAAAGCCAGGCAGAAGAGCATTCAATTATCCAAAACTAGATGTTGATGAACAAGAAATTAATCATGAATGTATTAAAGTTGAGAAAGCTCCACTACCAGAAGTTTCAGAACACGATTTGGTAATGCACTTTTCAAGATTGGCACATCGAAATTTTGCTGTAGATTTAGGGTTTTATCCTCTTGGTTCATGCACAATGAAATACAATCCAAGATTTGCAGACTGGGTTGCTTCATTAGATGGATATGCTAACTTACATCCCGCTACTCCAGAAAAATATTCACAGGGTTCGATGGAAATTCTACATGTTTTAGAAGATTATTTATTAAAAATTACTGGTATGGATTATGCTAGTTTTCAACCGCCAGCAGGTGCGTCTGGCGAACTAACTGGACTATTAATTATTAAAAATTATTTATTAGAAAATAATTTAGAAAATAAAAAAAATATTATAGTTCCTGATTCAGCTCATGGAACTAATCCTGCATCAGCCAAAATGGCAGGTTTTGATGTAGTTGAAGTATCAACCAATCAAGATGGTTTAGTTGATGTAAACGAATTAAAAAAATTAGTAAATAAAGATACAGCTGGACTTATGCTCACAAATCCAAACACAGGTGGTTTGTTTGAAGAAGATATTATTGAAATAGCAAAAATAATTCACGATGTAGGTGGTTTAGTTTACTACGATGGTGCAAATTTAAATGCAATAGTGGGTATTTGTAGACCTGGAGATATGGGATTTGATATTGTTCATTCGAACTTACATAAAACTTTTGCTACACCTCATGGTGGTGGTGGTCCTGGTTCTGGTCCGGTTGCTGTTAAAGAATTTTTAAAAGAATATTTACCTGGACCAATTGTAAATAAAATTAAAGATAGATATGAATGGTACCAACCAAACAAATCTATTGGAAGAATGCATGGTTATCATGGTAATTTTTTAGTTTCTTTAAGAGCTTTAGCATATATGAAACTATTAGGTAAAGAAGGACTTGATACACTAGGTTCGTTTGCTGTTTTAAATGCTAGATATCTTTCTTCAATTATCTCTAAAATATTACCTTTAGCTTATGAAAAACCATGTATGCATGAATTTGTAACCACTTCTAAAGAATTAAAAAAGTCACATAAAATAAAAGCTTATGATATTGGAAAAGCATTACTAGACAAAGGATTTCATTCACCTACAATATATTTTCCATTAATTATTGAAGAAGCTTTAATGTTTGAACCAACTGAAACACAAACAGTTGAAACATTAGATGACTTATCAGAAACTTTAAATGAAATAATAGAAGATCTTAAAAATAATAATGATAAATTAAATCAATACCCTAAAAACTTACCTGTTGGTAGACCAAACGAGCTTATACCTGCTAAACATTTAACAGTTAATTGGGGAGATTTTGAACTTCTCGAAATAACTGAATAAGATATAGTTATGACAATTACAAATTTAGAAATAGATAGAAATATAAACACTTTAAGAGTGAACTCTAATGAGTATTCACAAATTTCAAATTCAAAATTAATTTCATTGTTTGAAGAATGTATACAAAACATAAAAGAAATTGCATACTATTGGGCCACCGTTGGATCCGACAACAAAGGAGTCACTGATACAATTGCTGAAGGTGAGGAATGGCTAGGTGGTCCATTTGCTTCTGTTTTTGGATTACAATATTATATAGAAACATTAAAAGAAGTAGATAAACCATTGGATATAAATTCTTTTAATGATGAGTTAAAAACTTATAAAGTATTTCCAAATAACATATTAGAAAAAATGTTCTTCCCATTTATATCTGCTGAAGTTAAATTTAATAAAAATATAAAATTTAAAGATATTGAAGAGTATAGAGGTTTTGCAATGAGGTATCCTCATAAACCGTCAATTACTCTTGTATTGGGTGCAGGCAATGTATCTTGTATACCCTTACTTGACACAATTTTTCATCTAGTTACTAAAAGGTCAGTTGTATATCTAAAATTAAATCCAGTTAATGATTATCTTTTACCTGTATTTGAAAAAGTTTTTAGTACGTTTATATCTTTAGGCTATGTAGTTATAACAAAAGGATCATTAGAGGAATCTAAATATATGGTAGAGCATAAAGGTATCGACCATATACATCTAACTGGTTCAGATCAAACTTATGAACATATTGTTTATGGAAAAACTTTAAGTGAAAATGAAAAAAAACTTAAGACATTAAAGAAAATAAATAATAAATCATTTTCAAGCGAACTTGGAAACATTACACCAATTATTATACATCCTGGTAATTGGTCAACTTCGGATCTAAAATTTCAAGCTAGAAAAATTGTTACTTCAAAATTAAATAATGGAGGTTTCAATTGTATTTCAGCACAAGTAGTTGTATTACCTGATGTTTGGAAACATACTGATAAATTAATGAAGTATGTTAAATATTATATGAAAAAAGTAGATGATAGATACTCTTATTACCCAAACAGTTTGGATGTTTTAAAAAAACTAGAACAAGATAAAAACTATGAGAGATTAAATGAAGAATCATGCGCAACTCCACATCTATCAAGAGAAATAAAAGCGTATAGCAAATATGAAACTAGTGAAATTTGGGGTACTTCAATCTATTTTAAAAAAATTAATTATACAGATGAATCCACATATGCTCACAATGCAATTGATTATTGCAACAATACTCTATGGGGCAATCTTGGAGCATCAGTACTTTTCAAGAAATATAATAATAAAAAAAATAGAAATCTTACCAATCTATATATAAATGAACTTAAATACGGTACTGTAGCTATAAATGAATGGTCTGCAATCGGATTTATAATTCCTTCTTTACCTTGGGGAGGTTTCCCTGGTAATAAAGACAACGACATACAAAGTGGTAAAGATTTTGTACATAATTCATTATTTTTTGAGTCACCATTAAATGGTGTAGTTTATTCAAAGTTTAAAATGTCTAATATAATTGATCCACTATGGTTTGTTACTAATAAAAAAGGAAAAAAAGTCTTTAAAAACTTAACCTATTTCCAAATAGACAAAACGATAATTAATTTCTTAAAACTAGGCTTTTCTGCAGTTATATAAAATTATTTATTTTAAATGAATAATTGAACACTAATATAATCATATGAAGAAATTACATGTATTACTGATCATGATATTTGTTACAGCTTGTAGTACATCAACAGAAATTATTGAAGATAATGATACATCTGAGACGATTACAACAACTTCAACATCATCTGTACAAAATAATGATGACAATAATACTACGACTACAACAAAAATTGAGGGGTATATATTTGATAATGAAAAGATGTCTCCATTTACTGGATTAGAATTAAATCCTGAAACTTGGCTTAAAAGACCTAGAAGAGTCTTAGCCTTTAAGGTTGATAATAATATAAATGCAAGACCACAATCGGGTATCCAAGAAGCTGATTCTATTTTTGAAATATTAGTTGAAGGTGGCATGACAAGATTTTTAGCTTTCTTTTATGACAATAGAAGTGAATACTTAGGTCCAATTAGATCAGCCAGACCAACTGATCCTACACTTGTTAGACCATACGGTGGTACATTAGTAGTTTCTGGAGCTACAGCTGGTTTAGTACCTCAGATAAGAGAATTGGGTGTTGCCGTACTAGAAGAACAACCAGCGCCATCTATGTTCAGAATTATTTCACGAAACGCACCTCATAATTTATATGCTGATACTGAGTTAGTTAGAGATGTAGTTGATAAAAAAGGATTTCCATTTAACCCTCCACCTGGGCCAATCTATACTTTTGGGATTGATCAAAGTAATTGGAATAATGGAGCAAACAGAGTTACCGTTAAATATAGTGATTTTACTACAATCATTTGGAAATTAGATATAAATAAATATTCTCGTTTTATTATTGATGGCTATGCAAAAAATGATGAACCTATAGCACATACATCGATAAACCGTGATGAAGAAATAGAGATCATATCTTCAGATACTATTGTAGTTATACAAGGTCCTATTTATGTTGATGAAGCTACAACCCTTCCGAGTGTATTAACCGTCGGAGTTGGGCCAGTAATGATATTTAATAACGGTAACTATATAGAAGGCACATGGAGACGTAATGATATTAGTGAACCCTTTGAATTCTATGATGATGAACAAAATGCTATTTACGTCCCACCAAGTAAACAATGGGTTCATATACTTCCTTTAGAAGATGGCGATGTAACGTGGGCAAGTAGTTAAAAATATATAAGTAAATTTAAAATAAACATATATATTTAAACAACAA
>Ga0066850_10001687_pt1 | contig 11482 bp, 11 predicted proteins | sample ETNtaG_4_FD_67282 | JGI IMG/M metagenome (GOLD analysis project Ga0066850, IMG submission 67282) | Marine microbial and viral communities from oxygen minimum zone, Eastern Pacific Ocean - ETNP201406SV67 | ecosystem: Environmental > Aquatic > Marine > Oceanic | place: Pacific Ocean: Eastern... | reverse complement strand
GATTCAAATGAATGAAATGTTGCTGATTTCAAAAGCTGTAGAGCGTGGCATAGATACTGCTTTGTTGATTGGAGATATGCCTTTTATGTCGTATCAGCCTTCGGCAGAGTTAGCAGTACAAAATGCCGGACGCTTTATTAAAGAGGGGCGGGTGGATGCCATAAAATTAGAAGGTGGAATAGAATATGTGAAACAAATATCAGCTATTATTGCTTCGGGAATTCCTGTAATGGGGCATATAGGATTAAAGCCCCAATCGGTCTTAATAGAGTCCGGTTACAGGGTGCAGGGAAAAACTTCAGAGAGCGCTTTAAAAATTTATCAAGACGCGTTAGCATTAGAAAGTGTGGGCGTTTTTGCGTTGGTACTAGAGGGCGTTCCAGAAGAGTTGGCGCAAATTATTACTCAAAAAATTAAAATTCCCACTATTGGGATTGGTGCGGGAAAATTTTGTGATGGGCAAATACAGGTGCTCCATGATGTCGTTGGTTTGTTGGGGGCGGATGTACCAAAACATGCAAACACATATATCAACACACAAAATATGATGATAGGCGCTATTAAGCAATATCAGTCGGAGGTAGAAAATAAGCACTTTCCAAACAATAATCATTCAACTAAAATGGATGTTCAGGAGTTGGCTGATCTAAAAAATAAAATTGAAAATTTGTAAAACCATATCGGAATTAATCGCATGGCGCAATGTGTGTACAACTCAAAATGTTGGCTTTGTTCCTACAATGGGCGCACTACATGATGGGCATTTGTCTTTAGTTGCACAATCAAAAAAAAACTGCACAAAAACCGTCGTAAGCATCTTTGTTAATGCGTTACAGTTTTCTCCTGATGAAGATTTTGAAAAATATCCTAGAAATTTAGATGAAGACCTAAGGTGTTTAAGCACACTAAAAGTAGATGCGGTCTTTATTCCTTCCGCCCAGGAAATGTATAATGATAACTTTAGCATCGTAATTAATGAATTAAAATTATCACAAAAATTAGAGGGGGCTTCAAGGCCCGGTTTTTTTTCAGGCATAACAACAGTAGTGAGTAAACTTTTTAACTTAATACGTCCCTCTCATGCTTTTTTTGGAAAAAAAGATATACAACAATTGCAAATTATAAAAAAAATGGTTTGCGATTTAAATTATAACATTAATGTGATAAGCTGTGAAACGGTTAGAGAAAACTGTGGCCTGGCTATGAGCTCGCGCAATCAATATTTAGATAACCAACAAAAAGAGCGCGCATCTATTATATATAAAACTTTAAGGTTGGGCAAAGATATGGTTTTAGATTATAAAAAATATTCAACTATCATTAAAGAAATGACAAAAAAAATTGAGGCTGTTAAAGATTTTAAAATTGATTATTTATCAATAGCTTGTTCAGAAACCTTTGATGAGTTTAGTGATGATGATGATTGGGGGCGCGTTGGGTTCGGTGATGTGGGGGTGGCAGCTGCGGTAATTATCAGCTGTGCTGTTTATGTAAATAAAGTGAGATTAATTGACAATATTGTGATAAATGAATAAATACAAATATATTATGATTATGGCATTGTTGTGCTTTGGATGTCAATCTGTCTCTTGGAATAAAGAAGAAACAGCGCTTTTTAATAATGATTGTGCCGACGCTGGCCAAGATGTGGCGGTGTGTCAATGTTTGTTACAATGTTTAATGCAAGAATATGCAAGTTATAGTTTTGCTGTGAAAAACATTTCCTCAGAAAAACTTTCAGAAGAGTTGGGGGGGTGTGTCGAGGGATGTAAGTAATGTGTTAATCATATGTCCAATAAGCTGCTCCGCCATGGTCACCACAGACTCCTCTCCCTGTATCAAAAATTCTCCATCCATCATTACAAAGCCCCCCTATTTTTTTTCCGCCTTTACATGCAAAGAAAAATAAGATCAATAACAAAGCAAGCTTTAGTCTCTTTGTAATATTTTTTCTTTCATTTGATTATACTCGTCTTGGGTAATTGCGCCAGAATCTAATGCTTTTTGTAAATCAATTAATTCATCGCCAACCGTTGTAGTAATAGTTATTACGTCTGATTTTTTGTTAAACAAGTCAATAGACGCACATGACGTCATAAACAAAAAGATAACCGTTGTTATGTATATTTTCATTTATTGTGTTCCTAATATTAAATTAACAATTATAACTATATCAGAAACGTTTAATGTGCCATCTTGATTCATATCTCCGCAAGCCAGCAGGTCTTCAGTGGTGTTGTTTATAATAGCATTAATAATCATTACTACGTCTGCAACATTAACAGCGTTGTCCCCATTTACGTCTCCAGCGCATTCAGAAGTTTCAATAGTAAATATGTTTGACAGTCCCTCTTCGCCATCTTCTAGGGTATAAGAAAAAACCTCATTCGAATCTGAGTCTAATAGGCTCCATATGTCGCCATTCCAGCCGTCACCAAATGAATCAAAAGCATGTATATAATAGTCTCCTGGGTCTAATGTTATTAGGTTTTCATACGGAGATCCGCCAGACAAAATTGCCTCTCCAGAAGCCTCATGTATTAAATCCCAAGTGGTCTCAGATTGCCAGCCCCCGCCATTACAAGTCACAAAAAATGCTCCATCAGCAAACTCACAACTTCCATCATCTATGTTTGCGTCTGGGTCATAATTGTCAGCAAACGGGTTGGTACAGCCCTCAACGCCCATATTAAAAGCAAGGGTCCATTCAAATGGAACATTATCATAATTATATTGGTCTGAAGACACAATTATATAGTCTCCGCCCGCATCAATTTCAACATAAATATAAGATTCTCCCCAATATGTACAGTCTGGGCATTCGCCATAATCGCTAGAGCCCCAATCATCACTATAAGCAATATATTCACCATAGGGATAATTGTCTATGTCTACATAATCACAGTTTTCATAGACAAAGAATTTTGTGTCTAGGCCTGAGCCTGCAGTTGATAGGGTTAAAAAGCCGGGCTCATTAATGGTAAAATGATAATATTCATCGTATCCTGAAGAATAGTTTACTCCTATGTTCGCTTCATCGGGATTATCACATGTGTTGCAATCAGTTTCAGCGTCGGCACATTCGCCGTTTTGGCAGGTTATCAGACCTTCTTCTTCACAGGTAATTGGACAGAGCCCCTCTTCTTCACATAAAGCACAATCATATCCATACATTTCCTCAATTTCAGGGCAGGTATAGCTATCTAAATAATAACTACATTCTGTGTCTAGGCAGGTTTGTATTGGACAGTCGCTTTCATCTTCAGCACACGAGCCGTCCCAACAGTCAATGAGCCCATTTCCTGCGCATGTAAAAGGGCAGTCGTTTTCAATACAGCAGTCGTCGTTGGCGTTTGGATCTAAACATTCTGAGTTACAAGCTGCCCAGTCTGCGTCTGCACCACAATCATAATTGTTGTTAATACAAGTAGATCCACAACAGTCGCCACCATCCCATTGACACTCTTCTGTATTATTAATTGTGTCACAGTAACCGTCGCTAATCCAGCTATCATTACAGTCGCGAGAGGTTGTGTTGATTTGTTTGTCAGACAACAAAGGTTGTTGGAGCCTTTTAAGTTGATATTTGTGTGTTTTTTTAAGATTATAATCATAGTCTGTCTCTATATTGTTAATTCCGACAGCATGTGTTAACCCAACAAAAATAAGATAATATATAATGTTTTTCATAATAAGGGCCTCTCTAGATTGTCTTTTATACTACATGTTTATTTTTTAAAGTTAACAAAATCTAGGTGAATGTCAAATAAGCCTTTTTTTAAGCCATTCATAATTTGTTGTAAATCATCAATTTTTTTTCCAGTAACCCTCAATTGGTCGCCTTGAATTTGAGATTGTACTTTTAATTTTAAATTTTTAATAAATGTGTTGATTTTTTTTGAATGCTCTTTAGAAATTCCCTCCTGTAGCCTAATTGTTTGTCTCACTGACATGCCTATAGCTTTTTCAATGGGGGTAAAATCAAAAATTTTAATAGATAGCCCTCGATTAATGGCTCTTTTTTGTAAAATGTCTGTCATTGCTTTAAGCGCCATTTCATTGGCCGCTTCTACGACAATCTGTTTCTCTGTTTTATTTAAACGAATGCTACAGCTTTGGTCTTTTAAATCATATCTGGTAGTCACTTCTCTGGCTGTAATATTAATAGCATTATCAACTTCCTGAATATTAAATGTGCTCACTATATCAAATGATGGCATGTGCTTCTCCTTTTATTATGGTTCTATATAATGGCATCCTTTGCTGGTTCGGTCTGCTAACGCTGAACTAGTAATGGCCACGGCTGTTTGAATTCCGTTTCTAAGCCCAATTATATCTGGGGTTAATTTAGTTTCTTGATAATGTTGTTCAATATCATTTTGTAAGTTTCTCAAAACATCTTGTGCCCTATGTAAACGTTCTCGTGTTCTAATTAGGCCAACATAGTTCCACATGGTGTTTTTAATGGTTAGCCAATCTTGCGTAATTAGGGCCGGGTCAATTTGTTTGTCTTCTTGTGTCCAGTCCGTTGTTTTGGGGGCTTCATATTCTTTGTTTTGTGTGGCAGCATTTTTACCTGCAATATAGCCCCACACTAAACACTCTAATAAAGAGGTGCTGGCTAGTCGGTTTGATCCATGAGCTCCTGTACAAGAAACCTCTCCAATTGCATATAATCTTTTTAATGAACTTTGTCCAGACAAATTAACCCCAACCCCTCCACAGCTATAGTGTGCTGCCGGAACCACAGGAATTGGTTTGCGAGTAATATCAATGCCTAAATTAAAACAGTGCTGATAAATATTAGGAAAGCGGCTTTTAATCCATGTGGTTTTTTTGTGGGAAATGTCTAAATATACACAGGGGTGGTTTGTCGTAATTAGTGTTTTATGAATAGCACGAGCCACAATGTCTCGAGGAGCTAATTCGTTAGACTGGTGAACCTCTTTCATAAAATTGTTTTTATTAACGTCGTATAGTTGGGCCCCCTCGCCTCTTAGGGTTTCAGAAATTAAAAAGCGTCCCGTTTCATGAAAAAGTGAAGTAGGGTGAAATTGTATGTAGTGTAAATTAACACATCGTGCGCCTGCGCGCCACGCCATTGCTATCCCATCGCCACGAGATTCCATGGGGTTTGTAGTGTGTGAATATAACTGTCCTAAGCCCCCTGTGGCTAATATTGTTTGGTCTGCGCACATCATTATTGTTTGTTGGTTTTGGTTGTTTAAAACAACCGCGCCGAAACAGCTTGGAGATTTATAAATGTCGCTAGAGTCTATAGAATGGTGAGAATATGTTAATAAATCAATTGCCGTATGGTTAGTATAAATAGTAATGTGGGGGTGTTTTTTTACTTTTTTTAAAATAGCCTTGTGAATATTGCGTCCCGTTTCGTCTTTACAGTGAACAATTCGATTGGTTGTGTGGGCTGCTTCCGCTGTGAAAATTAGTTGATTGTTTTTGTCTTTCTCAAAAGGAACGTTAAGGTTGTTAATTAATATTTGTTCAACTAGTTTGGGCCCCTCTATAACCAGCTGATCAACGGCGGGCTTATAGTTGTTTTTATTCCCTGCGCTTATAATGTCCTTTTTAAATTTTTTAGGCGAATCTTTAGAGGTTGTATATGCTATGCCGCCTTGGGCTCGCGGCGTGTTGCCGCTTAACAGGTCGGAACAGTTAGTTAATAAAACAACCTTTTTGTTTTCCTCAGCAGCAGATAGCGCAGCAATAGCTCCAGACAGTCCGCTCCCAATAACTAATATGTTGGTGTGTTGATTTTGCATCATTATTTAAATTCAAGTTTTATGTTTTTGGAAACTGCCTGGTGTGTAATTGCTCCTATAGAAATCCCATCAATATCGGTGTCGCGATATTTAAGCAGGTTCTCAAGGGTAATCCCGCCTGAAACCTCTATAAAACATTGGGGCGCTTGGGTGCGAATTATCTGTGAGCACCTTATAACCTCATCAGGAGACATGTTATCTAATAAAATAGCGTCTATCTGTATTGATGTGTTGTTAAATAAGGTTTCAAGTTGTGCCTTTGTGTCAACTTCAATTTGTATGTTTTTGTTGGCGTATTTTTTTTTTAGTTGGTTTAAAGAGTCGTTTAGGTCTGTAATAATGGCCAGGTGGTTATCTTTAAACATTGTCCCGTCAGACAGGTTTAGTCTGTGGTTATAGCCGCCACCAACGGTCACCGCATGTTTTTCAAATAAACGAAGTCCTGGCGTAGTTTTTCGCGTGTCTAATATTTTTATCTGTTCAGAGTTGAGGGTTTTAACATAGCGGCTGGTTAAAGAAGCAATACCAGATAATCGTTGTAATAAATTAAGCAACACCCTCTCACGAGAAAGTAGTAGCTGTGCGTCTCCGGCGATTGTAGCAATAATATCGCCTGCTTTACATCTCTGGCCATTTGATATTACTTTTTGTTTTTTTGCGTTTTTAAAAACACACCGAATGATTGAGCCTCCCACAAAGACCATATCTTCTTCTGCAATAATTTGTCCTACAGCTTGTGTTGTTTTGTTTAATAGCGCGGCCTCTGTAGTAAGGTCTGTCTCGGCACTGTCTTCTTTTAAAAATTCTGTTATTTTGGTTTGTATGTATTGCTTTGACAGCTCTTCCTGTTGTGTGTATAGTGGCTTCATTTGCTTAACTCTAACATTTTATTTAGTGGAAGGGCCGCCTTGGCCATAATCTTCTCTGTTAAAACAATTTCCGGCCCTAATGTTTCCAGGGCTGTAATCATTTTATCTAGTGTGTTTAGTCTCATGTGGGGACACTCATTACAGGCGCACCCCTCTGTGTTTCCTAATGGAATATATTTTTTGTTGGGGTTTAGTTTTTTCATTTGATGAATAACTCCAGGTTCTGTCGCCACAATAAACTCTGCGGCTCTGCTTTTTTGGGTGTTTTTAATTAGCGCTGTGGTTGAGCCAATAAAGTCTGCTTGATCTAACAGGCTTTCTTCACACTCTGGGTGTGCAATAATTTCTGCTTGAGGGTGTCGAACTTTTAATTTAATTAATTCTTTTAATGAAAAGGTTGCGTGCACTTGGCAATAGCCGTTCCACAAAATTAATTCGCGACCTGTTTTTTTTCTCAAATATGTCCCTAAAAGTTTGTCTGGGGCAAACAAAATGGTTTGGTTTTTGGGAATGCTCTTAATGATTTTTTCTGCATTTGAAGAGGTGCAAATAATGTCTGACATAGCCTTAACTTCAGCAGAGCAATTAATATAAGACACAACTGTGGCGCTGTTGTGTTTTTTTACCCAATCAGAAAAAGCTTGAGTTCCTGCGCTGTCTGCAAGCGAACACCCTGCTTCTAGGTCAGGAATTAACACCGTCTTTGTTGGGTTTAATATTTTTGCTGTTTCGCTCATAAAATGAACACCACAAAACAAAATCACGTCTGCGTCGGTGCTTTTTGCGTGTTGGGCAAGAGCTAAGCTGTCTCCCATATAGTCTGCAACGTCTTGTATGTCTGGGTCTTGATAATAGTGTGCTAAAATAATAGCGTTTTTTTCTTTTTTTAATTTCAACAACTTATCTAGTTGGTTCATTTTTGTTTTAATCTCTTTGTGTCTTGTTCTATAATAGAAATAACAGATATAATTTAATGATAAAAACCAATTGTGGAATTGTTTTTATGTGTTAACTAAAAAAGCTTCTATTTTAATTTGAAATACATGCGCCATAATTGCTATGTTTGCTAAATGTGTAGAAGGGTATTTGCCGGAAGGGGGGTGAGATCCGCAACTATTGGTGGTAATTCCAGAAGCTGTTTGAATATATAGTTTTTCTATATTAATAAAATCAATATTAAATTCCTGTTGTTTTCCAATAAATGGGTTGTGGCCTATTCTGTTAATGTGGTCGTTAACTGAAAAAATAGCGCCAATTTCCTCTTCTTTTATTTGGGTTAAATCATAAATTTTAACAACAGGGGCCTCTGTTGTCTTTAATGTCTGTTCAATTTTTGTATAGTTTTCAAAATCTAAATATTGTGTTGTGTTTTTAGGGGCCCGCTTTATGTGTTTTTTGGAAATTTTTTGGTTAATTAAATACATGTTAAGCTCTTTCTCCGTATAATTTTGTGCCTATTCGCAGGTGGGTGGCGCCCTCTTGTAGCGCATAAATATAGTCTCGACTCATGCCCATAGATAAAAATTTACAGGTTGGGCTAATTTCTGCCAAGACCTTCTCTTGTGTCTTTTTCATGCGAGAAAACAGTGGTTGTGTTTTTTTTGTGTCTTTATAAAAAGGCAAAATAGTCATGAGGCCTATTAAATTTAGGTGGCTGTGGTTTTGTGTTGTTTCAATGTTGTTATAAATATTTTCTAACATAAAGCCGTGTTTGTTTGGGTCTAGTCCAACATTAATTTGTATAAAAACCTTTTGTTGTTGGCCTGTCGCTTTAGCTTCATCATTAATTTTTTGTGCTATTTTAAGTGAGTCTATCGTTTGAATAACATTAAAAAGCCCGACAGCTTTTTTAACTTTGTTACGTTGTAGGTGGCCAATTAAATGTGTTTCAAGGTTTCTAGCTATTGTGGGTTGTTCGTTTTTTTTACACAAAAACTCTTGTACCTTGTTTTCGCCTATACACAACACCCTGTTTTCTTTTGCTGATAAAATAGCTGTATAATTAAAGGCTTTTGTTACCGCTATTATGTTAACTGTTTTGGGGTGAGGGCTGTGTTTTTGAATGTCTTGGTTAATCTTGTTTAAAGCGTTAATCTTGATTTTATGCTGGCGCATAAGTTTTATATGGCCTATACTGTAGGCGAGCCCTCTTGGTCTTTAGGGGGGTGAGCCTCTTCGTCTCCTTCTGTTTCGTTGTTGTCTTCATCTTGGTCTTTAATGACTTTGGTCACACTTGAAATCTTTGCTCCGTCATCTAGTCTTAATAGGCGTACCCCTTGGGTGTTGCGCCCAATGGTTCTAATGCTTTCAACCGGCTGTCTAATCATAACCCCTTGGGTGGTAATAATCATTAAGTCGTCCTCTTCAATTACCTCAAGAATTGAAATTAATTTTCCCGTTTTGTGTGTCTTTTTCATAGTATATACACCCTTGCCGCCCCGTGATTGAATTCTATATTCGTCTAGCAAGCTTCGTTTGCCATGTCCGTTTTCAGACGCAACCAGTACAGATCCTTCGCGCTTAGCTATTAACATTCCTATCACCTCATCATGGCTTCCTAACATAATACCTCTAACGCCTTTAGTTCTGCGCCCTGTTGGCCTTACTTGTGTTTCTAAAAAACGAATAGACTTTCCTTCTTTAGTTGCCATAATAATTGAGTCTTCTCCATTAGAAATTTTAGCTTGAATTAATTGGTCTTCTTCTTTTATGTTCATGGCATATACACCCCCTTTTCTGGGTTTGCTATATAAAGAAAGCGCTGTTCTGTTTATAATTCCCTTTTTAGTGGCCATAATAATAAACTGGTTGTCATCAAAGCTAGACACTGGCAAGAAGGCTTGAACCTGCTCTCCTGGCTCGCATCCAATTAAATTAATAATGGCGCGCCCTTGAGAGGTTCTAAGTGCTTGAGGAATTTGGTGTACTTTTAACCAATAACATTTTCCTTTGTTAGTAAAAAACAACATTGTGTCATGGGTTGATGCAATAAACAGGTGTTCTACAAAATCGTCGTCTTTTGTGTGGGCCCCTTTCATTCCTCGCCCGCCACGTTTTTGTGTTTTCCATTGGGTTGTGGCTAGCCGCTTAATATAGCCTTGATGTGTAATGGTTAAAACCATATCCTCTTCAGCTATCATATCTTCTATGCTTAAGTCTCCACTAAATGGAATAATTTCTGTTCGCCTATCGTCCCCATATTTCTCTAACAAATAATTCAACTCTTCTGTAATCATGTTGTCTTGAATTTTTTTGTCAATTAAAATTTGTTTTAACTTTTTAATCAGCTCTTGCAGTTCGTTAAATTCTTCTACAACCCTGTCAATTTCAAGGGACGTTAACCTTTGAAGTCTCATGTCTAAAATGGCTTTAGTTTGTTTTTCAGAAAAACCAAATTGTCCTATTAATGAGTTTTTGGCAGTTTCTGGATCTTTCGAGCCTCTAATGGTGGAGATAACCTTATCTATGTTTTCTAGCGCCTTTTTTAACCCTTCTAATATGTGAGACCTATCCTCTGCTTCTTGGAGCTCAAATTTAGTTCTATTTAGAATTACTTCTCTTCTGAAATCTAAAAAGTGTTGTAACATTTCAATTAATGTCATCACTTTTGGAATTCCGTCAAAAAGGGCCAATAAAATAACACCGAACGTATCTTGTAGTTGGGTGTATTTGTATAAATTGTTTAAAATAACTTCGCCTATTGCGTCTCTTTTACATTCAATTACAACCCTTATTCCGTCTTTATCAGACTCGTCTCTTAGGTCTGAGATTCCTTCTAATTTTTTGTCCCTAACTAGCTCAGCTATTTTTTCTACCAGGTTTGCCTTGTTGACTTGATAGGGAAGTTCTGTTATTATAATTTTTTCTTTTCCGCTATCCATCTCTTCAATAGACGCTTTTCCTCTCATAACAACGCGGCCCCGCCCTGTTGAATAGGCAGATTTTATTCCGTCTGAACCCATTATATAACCTGCCGTTGGAAAGTCTGGCCCTTCAATGTGGTGTTCTATTATTTCTTCTACAGAAATGTTTGGGTTTTCTAATAAAGCTATTAATCCTGTTACTAGCTCATTAAGGTTGTGGGGGGGGATTTTTGTGGCCATGCCAACCGCAATTCCTTCAGACCCGTTCATTAGTAGGTTTGGTATTGTTGAAGGTAAAACTGTTGGCTCTTTTAGCGAGTCGTCAAAATTGTTTGTAAACTGCACCGTTTCTTTGTCTATGTCTTTTAACATTTCTGCGGCAATTTTGTCCATTCTTGCTTCGGTGTATCTCATTGCAGCGGCGTTATCTCCATCAATTGACCCGAAATTTCCCTGGCCATCAATAAGGTTATACCTTAAAGACCACGGCTGTGCCATTCTAACTAAAGAGTCATATACCGATGCGTCTCCGTGGGGGTGGTATTTACCCATAACTTCTCCAACTATTCTTGCTGATTTTTTATAAGACCTGTTCCATGTTGCTCCCAAATCAGAGGCTCCATACAAAACCCGTCTATGTACTGGTTTAAGTCCGTCGCGAACGTCAGGAAGGGCTCTGCTTACAATTACAGACATTGAATAGTTTAGATAAGACTCTTCCATTTCCGAAACAATGTCTCGAGGCTGAATGTTTCCGCTATTATATATGTTTTCTTCGCTCATTTTATAGGTCTAGATTTGAAACAAACTTTGCTCCATTTATTATAAAGTTTCTTCGTGGTTCAACCTCATCTCCCATTAGTGTTTTAAATGTTGTGTCTGCGCTTTTGTCTATATCTTCTGTTTCGTCAATTGTTACCTGCAGCAATGTTCTTACTTCTGGATCCATTGTGGTCTCCCATAGTTG
>Ga0066850_10001680_pt1 | contig 11503 bp, 6 predicted proteins | sample ETNtaG_4_FD_67282 | JGI IMG/M metagenome (GOLD analysis project Ga0066850, IMG submission 67282) | Marine microbial and viral communities from oxygen minimum zone, Eastern Pacific Ocean - ETNP201406SV67 | ecosystem: Environmental > Aquatic > Marine > Oceanic | place: Pacific Ocean: Eastern... | reverse complement strand
ATACCACTCGATTCGCCCGTCGTTGACCCTCTATCGAAAACATCAGGAGAAGGCAGACCTTCTCCCTCATCATTTACCACTAAAGACGGAGGCTCATCTAAAACACTTACAGAAAAGCCGGTGCCTTCAGGAGTGTGAGCTAGGACATTTTGCACAAGGTTGTCCAAAGCAGTCAGAACCTCAGCATCAGGTGAAGAGACAAGAATTGCTTCTTCGCTTGTAGTGATTACAGACAGTTCTCGATCCTGAGCAGCAGCCACTATACGCCAGAAACCCATTCTTCTTTCCACTACAGCTGAGAGATCAGCAATAGTCGATTGTTCATCGGGAAGTTTTCGGAGGTCTTCTATAAGAGCTGTCACTTCGCCTTCGAGGCTTGCTATGTCAGCAACGAGGGCATTTCTGTGATCAGGATCTTTAGTCGATTCAGCTTGGAGTCGGAGTGCAGCTAGCGGTGTGCGTAGACGATGTGATAGGTCGGCAACACGTTCACGTTCGGCTGCAAGCAGTTCTGTCAGTCGTTCAGCTAGAAGATTAAATGCTTGTCCAGATTCTACGATTTCTCTTGGTCCTGAAGGTTCCACACGCGCTGATAAGTCCCCCCCCGCCCATTTAAGAGCGGCATTTGAAAGTCCCTTGACTGGTTTTATCAGAGAAGCAGCTAAACGGTCGGCAATAGGTACTGAACCAATAACCACAATGAGACCTAAGGCTGCGAGAATAAGCCAAGAAGTTGCTACTCCCTCACGAAGGTCAGAATCTTCGACGTATGTCGCAACCACAGCAGATGAATTGTCATCGAAATTGATCGGAACTACTGCTAGAACTCCACCTTCAACATCTGCAATTATCGATCCATCCCTCGAGAGAGAACGAATATCAAGGTCGGGAACACCTCTTCCGATTTTCATATCGTCAGGAAGCAATATGATTATATTTTCTGTCTCAAAAGAACCGATTATGTACGCAGCATCTTCAAGGGAAGGCGAACGACCCGTAGTGCTTACAACCGCTGCAAGCGCAGTCGCAGCACCGCGTGCATCAGATTGAGCTCCGGTAAGCGTTCGTAATTCTGCCTGAGACTTAACTGAACGTGCAAGCGGAACGAGGAAACCAACAGCGAGCATTACAGCTAGCGCAACAAAAACAAGAGCTAGCCGTCTTCTCATTAACTATTGGGGCTTTCTAATTTCACACCTGCACCGATACTTGTATGAAGATAACGTTTCTCATCGTCGGCTTTTTCGCCAAGTTTTTTTCTCAGTGTTGAAATGTGAACGTCAATAGTTCTTCCCTCATTACCGCCAGGAGTTTTCCACACAGCTGAATGTAGTTCTTCTTTTGACACTACAGTTCCGGGTCTAGAAGCAAGATAAACAAGAACGTCAAATTCTTTAGTTGTTAAATCAAGAGGCACTTCATTTATGGTTGCCTGACGGGGGCCTAAAAGTATTTCCAGACCTCCAACTACTATTTTTTCATTTTTACCAGTATCAGAACGACGAAGCAAAGCACTTACTCTGGCGCTTAACTGTGGTCCGGATACTGGCTTAACAACATAGTCGTCTGCTCCTCCTTCGAAAGCTGCTAAAACAACATCTTCCTCTTCTCTGGCTGTAAGGACAAGAACAGGGACATCGTTCACGCTTCGTAGCATTTTTAGGAGGTCAATTCCTTCTAGATCTGGTAATCCGAGGTCAAGTACGATTAGATCTGGATTTTCACTCGTCGCTTTTTGTAAACCATCCATACCGGTAGCTTCACTTAGTACAGCGTGTCCTTCTGAGGCTAGATGTTCACATACCAATTCTCGAATCCTGTGATCATCTTCAATTAGGAGGATTTTTGCCATTTTGTTCCAGTGGATGTTATTAGTCCTTATATAGACGATACTGGATGGATATGCGTAAGGTGATGGTTCTTCTTTTATGGGTTCTGGCAACAGGTTTAGTTGTCTATGCCGCTAACGCTGCAGTTCGTGCTGTCGATCGCCAAGTTTTCCCTGAAGGAGCCAGTATCCAGGTGCTTTCGACTACGACTACGACTACGACTACGACTACGACTACGACTACGACTACGACTACGACTACGACTACGACTACGACTACGACTATACCGTTAGCAACTACTACGACTGAACCGTTAGCAACTACTACGACTGCCCCGCCGCCGACAACGACCAAAAGTCCACCTGAACCTCTTGTGATAAGCACAGAGTCGATCCCAGGGGGAACTACTGGTGGAACTTATTTAGTTTTTCTAAAAGGTAGCGGCGGTGTCCAACCTTTTCGTTGGAGTATTACTAGTGGAGCGCTACCGCCAGGGCTTGAACTGTTACCTTCGGGTTTAATAAGAGGAACGCCAGTGGACCCAGGCAAATACTCGTTCGGTTTAAGAGTAGATGACTCGTCAGGACAGGCATCAAGTGGAATTTTTGAGCTTTCATTTTTAGATCGGTTGATGATAAGTACAGCACGCATAGCAGATTTCACGGTTGGAGCTCCGACAGACAGCATTTTTTTAGGTTCCGGAGGAGCGCCTCCTTATGAGTGGGGATTATCCGATGGAATGCTGCCAGACGGAATTACTATCGATCAGGAGGGAATATTGTCGGGTGTTCCTACAGTGGCGGGAATCAGCGAATTCGTTTTAGCTCTGACTGATTCAACGGATTCAGTTGTGAAGAAAAATTTCTCATTGAATGTGGTCGAAAATCTAATACTTGCAACACAAAGTATTCCAGCGGCGGTAAACGGGAAGAATTATTCTTTTGAATTTACCGCTTCAGGAGGTAGTGAACCCTACACATGGTCGCTTTCTTCTGGTTCTCTACCTGAAGGAATGTTTTTTTCACCAAATGGCCAATTAAGTGGAGTTCCAATGGTGGTTTCAAATTCTCAAATTTCAGTAAAAGTAACTGATTCTGTTGGTAGAAGTGCTTCTTTCCCTTATATTTTCGGGGTTTCTGTAAGCGGAGAAAGACAGACGGTGGTGGCTCGCGGAGGTTCAATAGTTATTGATATAAGAGGAAATGAATTGGTATATATTGAAAATGTACCTAATGATGGATTTATAGGCTATTTAATCACTCCTGGACCAGAAAAGGTGCAATTCCACTTTATTGGGGACAACAATCAGATCCCTTCCTGGATCGTTTGTGAGCTCGGTAATGAAAATATTTGTAACTTTGACTAAAAAAATCTAATAAACATCATATTTGTAGAAAAATTAATTTACATATGTTTTACATCAGTTTTGCGTGTTTTAATACCTATTTTTAGAGGTTCCAACTAGTATTTATTGATCGGGGTAAGCCCGGAAATAGATATTTTGCGGGAAATCCCGTCGAATTTATAAACAACACGGAGGCAAAATGCTTACCAATATTAAAAAGCGCACTGCACTGTTACTAAGTGTGGCAGTGGTGTGTGCAACTGTGGCTTTAGTGCCGCAGACTGCTGGAGCGTCAGCTTCGAAAGTTCCTAACGCTGGAACTGCGACTGATCCACAAACAGCACCTGCGTCTACTACTGCCTACTCGGCGTGCCCGGGAAGTTCTGCACCAGCTGCAGGATTTACTGACACCACATCAACTGATGTTGATTGCATCAAGATGTTTGGTATCACTCAGGGTACGACAGCAACAACTTATGGCCCGGATGAAAGCATCCCACGTTGGCAGATGGCGTTGTTCATACATCGTATGTTCACACCAACCAGCATGACAGCTGCAGGATTAACTGCAGTACCAGCTTTCACTGATATAGGCGATCTTTCCGCTGATATCCAAGCTGCTATCAACGCACTTGCTAGTCATAGCATCACATTGGGCAAAACTGCGACAACGTTCGCTCCAAATGACAATGTGACCCGCGCTGAAATGGCTCTGTTCCTATACAGGTACGCTCAGATAGTAGGCGCATATGACGATGCAACTCCATCAGGTGTAACGATGAGTATCGCATCCGGTGCATACAACTATTCAGACATTGCTGGCCAAAGCTTTGAAGCTATGGAAGCAATTATCGGTCTTTACAACGCTGGTGTAACAGGTGAAACCTGTACTGCAACAACAGCAGCTGTTGGAGCTTGCGCAACCTCATATCGTCCGAGCGACAATATCACTCGTGCAGAAATGGCTTCAATGCTGAAAGAGCTTTTGGATCATACAAATGCTCGACCAGCAGGTGCAACAATTCAGCCAACAACCGCTTCAGGTTTAGCTGGAACAATTGCTTCGACCATTTCTTACCGTAACGCTGACTTCACCCCAGTGGTGAGTGGAATCGTTGACGAGTTCTATCAGGTTGTTGACAACACTTCAGCTACAACTGAAGCAGCTTCAGTACCTTTCAATGCCCTTTCAGGACTTTGCAATGGAAGCACAGGCGGTGTTGCTACAGCTGGTGGAACACTTTGCACATTGACTACTGCAGATAAGGTAACAACCTCTAAAGGTAACGTTGCCGGTACTTCACAGGTTCTTGTAGCCAATTCAACCGGCCGTTGGTGGGTTTGGACAGGCGATCAAGGTTCACAGTACATAAACGGAACAACAAGCACAGGCTTCAATTATGACAATGTGGTACCTGCAAGCGCTACTGCAAGCACATTTGCTGCAACATCCAAGCCAAGTTTTGGTACATCCAATGCTTACAAGTGCAACGCTTCTGGTGTAACCAACGTGACTGCTAATGACGGTCTTTGCACCCGACCTGGTGAGGCACGAACAATTACAGTTGCTTTGGCTTCGGCTACAGGTGCTGCAGTTGCTGACGGATATACCGTCAAGTTCGTTCACAAAAAGGTTGACTACTTAGGAAACGTAACTAATTCAACTTCCTATGTAGCAGGTGGTTCAACGAACCCGACCTACACAATCACTTGTGGAGCTGATAACAGTGCGACAACCAATGGCGCTATTGGCGCTGGTGGTGCAGCTGACTATTTCGAATCTCATGAGGTAACTGTGAGCTTCGGAACCGCAGCCGCTGGAACTGGTCTACCAACAGGAGCTGGTGCTCCAACGCAGACCTACCCGGACTCATACGGTAAGCACAACAGCACAATGAACGTCACTTGTGACGATGCAGTCCGTGCTTACACGCCAGGAACTACTCTTGACACTCTTTCAATTAGTGACAACACTATTGCAGTGAGTGCAGCAGGTTCTTTGGTATCAGTTACAGCAACAGCTTATGATCAGTACGGAACCGGAGTTGCCGGTAAGACAGTTCAATTCCAGAGCGACACTCAGGGAGTTACTGGCGCAGCTGCTGGTGCAGCTAATCAAGCTGTTCTAACAACAGGTGCTGACGGAAGTGCAACCTTGACTTCTGTGGTTTGTACCGCAGGCGGAACAGTTGCATGGAATGTCGAAACCGACACCGGTGACATGGCAGATATCGCAGCAAGTGCTCCTAATGCAGGCGCAGTTGAAGGTACTACTGTTCACTGTGCATCAGCAGGAACTGACGGCTACTATGCCGCCGCAACTGCAGCTAATCAGGTATCAGTAATTACCATTAATGAAACTACGGCTAACATCGATGGTGGTGTTATAAGTATCTGCCTCCAGAACGTTGGTGGACTTGGTGATGATGCGACAGCACAATGTTCTAATGACATTGCTGAAACCAGATTGGTAATTGAAGCTAACGAGGCTGGCGATACAGGTATCGATAAGAATATTGATGACCTGTCTAACACTCCAGCTGACGCGGATGTTGTTACGACATCAACGGGAGCTGACTTCGTTATAACGATTACATTCCCAGCTAATACTGGTGTATGGACTGTGACCGTTCCGAAATGTACTCTTAACGATGGGGATGCTGAAGGAACAACATGTCTTGTATCGCACAGCACACCTGGTGTAACTAACAATGTTGTTACATTGATTGACGATGACGCTGCTTCTAGCGAGCTTCTCGTTAGGCAGGTACGAAAGGTATCCGACGGTTCAGGTGCAGCAACGACCCTGACGACTTATCACACCTTTACCCACGATTCAACTGATAACTTCAATCTCACTGGTTCTTCAGCAGCTGAGAAGATCCCGGCCGCAACAGCGACACAGTTCGCTACTGCTTTGGCAGTGCACACGGGTACACCGGTTATCGAGCTTTCGTATCGAACAGGTGCATTAACAACTGGTATCAGCTTCTTCAAGGTGACCACTAGTTAAATAAATAACTAATTGACCTGCCTTAAGGTCAAAAAAGGATTAACCCCCGGTCTTCGGACCGGGGGTTTTTCTCGTTTTAACAAAGTTTCAATTAGAAATGAATGTACTAAAAGACTTTAAAGTCAATGCCTTCTAAACTGAAAGTAGGCTTGAATAGAACAAAGAATCGTGTTTAAAAATGATCGAATATTCAGAAAAAGATATTGCTATCTTGATTCCCTGCAGGAATGAAGAAACAACAATAGAAAAGGTGGTGAACGGCTTTAAAACCGCTGTACCAGAAGCCCGAATATATGTCTACGACAACGCCTCAACAGACCAAACTTCCCAAAAAGCCTCTAAAGCAGGAGCACAGGTCGTTTACGAAGCTGCACCTGGAAAAGGTCACGCATTAAGGAGAATGTTTGCTGACATTGATGCAGATATTTATCTACTTTCAGATGGAGATGCAACATATAATCCCTCAGAAGCGCCCCTTTTGCTGAAAACTATCTCAGAAGGAGGATATGACATGGTGGCAGGAGTGCGAGATGGCATAACAAAAGACGCTGGTAGAAGAGGCCATGCATTTGGTAACAGGATTTTCAATCGCTTATATAAAGTTCTATTCGGATCCGGATTCTCAGATATTTTCACTGGCTACAGAGTTCTCTCAAAAAAACTCGTTAAAAGCTTCCCGGCAGTATCTTCGGGTTTCGAAATTGAAGTCGAAATATCTGTACACACTTCACAACTTCGTTTACCTGTAACGGAAATACCAGTTTCCTACACTGAACGTCCAGCAGGCTCGCACAGTAAACTCAGAACTATCCCTGACGGTCTTAATATTCTTAAATCTATGGTTATTCTTTTGAAAGAGAACCGTCCGTTAGTCATGTTCGGTTCGCTTGCTTTTACGTCTTTTGCAACTTCTGTAGCTTTATCTGTTCCGCTATTAATTACTTATGCCGATACAGGACTAGTACCACGTTTACCTACAGCAATCCTTTCCGCAACCCTTATTTTGCTCAGCCTGCTTCTAATAGTCTCAGGATTAGTTCTTGATTCGATTGCAAAAGCTCGAATTGAGGCAAAAAGGTTAACTTATCTCAATTGTTGATTTAGATAAATTTTAACCCTCACCCAACAGAGCGTGAGGACGACCTTGGTGACCAGTCTTTTTCGTGGAGTTTTCAGAAGGTTCTAAGGTATAAAAAATTTCGAACTCTCCGTTCCTGTCACTAGTAAAAGCAATAGCGGTTCCTTTACTTGACCAGACGGGCGACTGGTCCTGAAAATCATTATTAGTTAAACGCCAACTCTCAGTTGAAATTGTCGAAATCAAATATATTTCACTGTTTCCATCACGGTTGCTTTCAATAAGAAGGGGGGGGGAAACAAACTGTTTGGTGAACTCGCTGTCAGGTGAAGCCTGGTTGGCAGGGAACCAACGCGGCAACCAGTCTCCTGCATCGTTGGAAGTTAATTGGATTAAACTTGAACCATCTTCTTTTACTACGTATATCTCGATTCTGTCACTGAATAGTTCTTTTTCACCATTTTGTTCTCGTGACCAAAGAATGTCAGAATTACCGGCTTTTTCAGTATTACTAACTACAACAACTTCTCCACTGTCAGCTCGACCGCATGCGATTGCTACATATTCACCGTCAGGAGACCAGTTAGGCTCCCATGCGTCTTCAAGTAGGCCTAGAAAAACACCATCAGGAGAAATAACAATAATTTCACTCTCCGGATCGTTAGACCATCCACTACAAATATTGTTAAGGATCTCTCTTTCCCTCTCCCATTCTTTAAGAGTCGCATTTTGAGAATTAAAGGATTTAATGTTGCTTCCATCAAAACTCATTTGATGGAGGTATTCCGTATCGGTCTTATTGAAAGTCACTATTTCGCTTGTCTCATTTTTTTCATTTCCGCAACTAACTAGGAATAGCCCACAAATTAGTGTTAATGAAAAGAAAATCTTTCTCATGCGAGCATCTTAATTTGATGTAAGAAAAAAACCAGTTATTAAAAAAGTTTTAGAAATTGAGAGTTTTTGGTTTTTCAGCAAGTTTGAAGCTCCCACCATCAAAACTCAAGTTAGGGCTATAAGCGGGGTCCGATTTAATAACTTCACCCCATCGATCTTGCATGGTTTCCAATTCTTTTCTTAATCGTGTGTTTACTGTGAGGTCATCGTCGACACCTCTTGAAACTGATTCATGATGAACTAACCTCGCGAATGGGGTAAAAATCACCCTTAAACCTTTTCTTTTGGCTTTAAAACAAAGATCGATGTCGTTATAAGCAACAGCAAGATTTTCTTCATCTAAGCCGCCAAGATCAAACCAAGTTGATTTCTCGATTGCCAAGCATGCGCCTGTAACAGCAGCGACCTCATGAACAGCTTTCAACCGGTTGAAATATCCTGGAGTTTCACCTGGAAGATGTTTGTGCCCATGGCCCATCAGTCCGTCTTCACCGGGATGCACGCCAGCATGTTGAATAGTCCCATCTCCAAAAAGAAGTAAAGCACCAACAACCCCGACTTCAGGTCTGGAAACTTGAGATACGAGCTCTTTCAACCATTCAGAATCTATTACCTCAGTGTCATTATTCAAGGAGATTAGAATTTGCCCTTCAGCAACTTTGGCCGCATGATTCATGATCGCTGAAAAATTGAAAGAACCAGAGTAATTTATAACTTTAAAATGCTCGAAGCCTTTGAATTCACTGATTACATTTAAAGCTTTCAGTTCAGTAGTTTCATGATCAACTAGGATAATTTCAAAGCTTAGATAATCGGTTTTCTCGAAAATACTTTTAAGACATCTTTCGAGCACGTAGCCCTGATCATGAGTAGGAATAAGTATAGAAACCGTTGGAGCAGGATCTGGTAAATCGTAGAGGACCCTTTTACATGTTGGTTGAAGGTGTGTCCCATCGTCATTTACTTGGAGAGTAGCTAAAACATGAGGTATATGGAAAATTTCATGATGGTAGAGGGTCTTAGCAATCTCAACTAGAGGTAGGTCCTGATCAGGTTCTTTTTTCTTATGATTAGACCAAAGTTCTCGTTTAAATACAATAAACGGTGTTAAGTAGTTCATTGCAGCGAATAAATCAGGATTCCAATCCGGTTTCATATAGGGATCACAGAAATTTCCGTGAGGGTCCATGTGGTCATGGTCGCTGTATAGGAGTGAAACTTCTGGGTTTTTGTTTATTGAAACAGCGGAAGCAAACAAAGCTGCTTCATGCAATTGAGTGCCTGGGTTCAGTTCTAATACCCAGTTATTAGGTTCAGGTGGAGAAGTTAATGAATTTTTTATCCGATTGTCATTGAGTTTCTTTATCTTTTCAGCAATATCAGGATCTAACATGTTTCCATTTGTGATGCACAGAATCCAATCTGGATAGAGCTGTTCGATGACAGACTTAATGGTTGAGAAAAACGAAGGATTATCCCAATCAGTAGCATCTAAAATTAAGCTAAAAGAAGGTCGGGAAGAAAGAGCTTCAATCTGTTCGACAAGTTCTTTTCTACTTGCTTCGTTTAGTTCAACCCATTGTTCACGCCAGTTTGAGTATTTGATTGGGTTCTTTTTATCAGATGAGGCAACTGTAAATTTGTAGATTCGTGAAAGCAACTCTTTGTGTTCACCGGATTTCAATAACCGCCAAGCAGTCATCCACCGTCTGTTTAGCACGTGTTTATTCGATTACAGCGAGAACGTCTCCTGTCCCCACCGAATCCCCTTCGGAAACGAGCATTTCTTTAACGACTCCTGATTTTTCAGCCATAACATTATTTTCCATCTTCATTGCTTCCAATACGCAGATAGGGTCACCTGCCTCAATTTCAGAGCCTTCTTCTGCAAGAACGTTAACAATCGTGCCCTGCATAGGAGCTACAACTTGTCCACTTCCCGAACCAGAAGAGGATAAACCTGAAGTTGAACGTCTAGGGGGTTTTGTTTTCGAATCAGGAACCAGTAAATTCACTTCAAAACGACGCCCATTAACCTCAACCGTTGTCTCTCGACGCTCAAATTCAGAAGTTTCTTCTGAAATCTGGCTAACTGGTTCTTCGGGAAATTGAAGTTTTTCTTCAACCCATCGAGTTGAATGAGTCACATTTCTAAAGTCAGAGTGATCAATAATGACACGAGCAGCTGAAGAAGTCGTGGGCACACCGGAGACTTCTAGTTCATCTAAGGCGCGTAATCCACGTCCTATGGCGATCTCCCGATTCGAGCCCCAAACCACAAGTTTTCCGATCAGGTTGTCGTAAAACTGGCTTATCTCATCACCTGGCTCGTAGCCCCCGTCGAAACGCACTCCGAAACCATCAGGAACTTTCAATGTGTTTATATGTCCTGGGGCAGGTAAAAATTTTCCTCCAGCTGGATCCTCGGCATTAATGCGGAACTCAATGGCATGACCTGAAATAACGACGTCATCTTGAGAGAAGCCGAGAGATTCACCAGAAGCGATCCGTAGTTGCTCTTCAACCAGATCAATTCCTGTAACCATCTCGGTTACAGGGTGTTCGACCTGGAGACGTGTGTTCATCTCAAGATAGAAAAACTCGCCATCTTGAAATAAGAACTCAACAGTTCCAGCATTCGTATAGTCGCAACCTTTAGCGACGGCAACGGCTGCTTCACCCATAGCTTTACGAATTTCATCAGGTATCTCAGGAGCGGGTGCTTCTTCGACAAGTTTCTGGTGTCGACGCTGGGCTGAGCAGTCACGATCCCCAAGATAAACAACATTTCCGTGTGAGTCAGCTAAAACTTGTACTTCAATATGCCTTGGAGAAGTCAAGTAGCGTTCCAAATACAGTTCATCACGACCAAAAGAAGCCATGGATTCTCTTCTCGCAGAGTTGACGGCTGATTCGACTTCATCTTCGCTTTCAACGACTTTCATACCGCGTCCGCCGCCGCCGTATGCAGCCTTAACTGCAACAGGCCAACCATGTTCGGCAGCAAACTTTTTAACCTCTTCTGGATCTGTTATTAGATCTGAAGTGCCTGGCACGCCAGAAACTCCGACTTTTTCAGCTGCTTCTCTAGCTGAAAGCTTGTCACCCATAATTTCGATAGCCGCGGGTGGAGGACCGATAAATGCAACACCTTTTTCTGTAACGGCTCTAGCAAAATCGGCATTTTCAGAAAGAAAGCCGTAACCAGGGTGGACGCCATCAGCGCCGCATTTTTCAACAATCTCCAAAACTTTGTCAACGTCAAGATAACTTTCTGTTGCGCTTTGACCGCCCAGTCGCCAAGCTTCGTCAGCGAGACGAACATGGAGAGCATTTGTGTC
>Ga0066850_10001678_pt1 | contig 11515 bp, 11 predicted proteins | sample ETNtaG_4_FD_67282 | JGI IMG/M metagenome (GOLD analysis project Ga0066850, IMG submission 67282) | Marine microbial and viral communities from oxygen minimum zone, Eastern Pacific Ocean - ETNP201406SV67 | ecosystem: Environmental > Aquatic > Marine > Oceanic | place: Pacific Ocean: Eastern... | reverse complement strand
AATAATGGAACAAGGAACAGAGCCACCAATATGGGGCTTTGATGGTTCAAGTACAGAACAAGCAACAGGAGATAATTCAGATTGTGTTTTAAGGCCTGTTTCAACATTTATGGACCCTATTAGAGGTGGGGACAATATATTAGTTATGTGTGAAGTTTTAAATGTTGATATGACTCCTCATACTTCAAATACAAGAGCTGGCTGTATGGCAGCTGCTGAAAATTTTGCTGAATTTGAACCAATGTTTGGTCTTGAGCAAGAGTATACATTTTATGAACAATCTTATGATTCTTTAAAATATGGGCAGCCTTTAGGATTTCCACCATCAGGATACCCTGCACCACAAGGTGGTTATTACTGTGGAGTTGGTGCTGATGAAGTTTATGGAAGGGACATATCTGAAGAGCATGCTTCAGCGTGTATTGCTGCTGGTTTAGAGATTTCTGGTACAAATGCAGAAGTTATGCCTGGACAATGGGAGTATCAAATAGGACCTGTCGGAGCTCCAGACATTGGAGACCAAATATGGGTTTCACGATGGCTGCTTTATAGGATTGCAGAGGATTACAATATTTCAGCAACACTAGATCCAAAACCAGTAAAAGGAGACTGGAATGGGGCTGGGATGCATACAAACTTTTCTACTAAGCAGATGAGAGAAGATGGTGGTTACGATGCAATTGTTGCTGGATGTGAAGCATTAGGTAAAAATGCAGAACTTCATGTAAAAAACTATGGAGTAGGTATTGAAGATAGGCTTACTGGAGACCATGAAACCCAAAGATATGATACTTTCTCTTATGGAGTAAGCGACAGAGGAGCTTCAATCAGGATACCTTGGCAAGTAGAGGTTGATAAAAAAGGATACTTAGAGGATAGAAGACCAAATGCAAATGCCGATCCCTATGTCATAGCTATGTTAATGATTGATACTGTTTGCTCTTCAGCTTCTAGCTAGAAGTTGCTGAAGCAATAGTCTCCTCGATTTTTTGTTGAAATAAAGCTAGATTCTTATTAAAAGAATCTAAAGCAGCAGATCTTCTTTCTCCAGTATCTGATGAGGTTAAACCTTCTAGCAATTCTTTAGTATCTTCGTAAATCAAATTAGCAAGAACTTTTAATTCATCATGGCTAGTTACTAAATTAGCAAAAGTGTTTGGAGGCCCTGGTTCAGAGACAGTTTCAACAAATTGTTCAGCATCTTCTATAAATTTTGCAAATTCATCTTTAGCTTCTTGATAAGTTAAAATCTCATCGTCCCAATTTTCATTAGCTTCTAGAACCGTCTGCCCAAGTTCATCAGATTGGACTTTTTCTGCTTGTATTTCTTCAAGATATGTAACTACCTCAAGTGGCAATGTAGTAGTTGTTGTAGATGACGTTGTCGTAGTGTCCTCTGTAGTTACTTCATCTGTAGTTACTTCCTCTTCAACAACAGAAACATTAAGATCATTATTTGTAGCTACTCTATTGACAAAAGTATATGTAGTTGCAATCATCCCTATAAGTACAAGAGGCAGTACAAGCCTTCCAGGTTTCGGATCTTGATTAAATGTTTCCATATATTACAGTTTATCAAAGATGCTGATAATGTCTTGATTTATTGATTCCCACTCTGTATTTTCTTCTTTTGTGATTGTTATAAAACCAGGACCAAAGAAGATAGAAGAAACACCTTCTATTTTATATAAATCTCTTTCAAGATTATCTCCAAATACGTCACTTTCTATTTTCTTTGCGTTTGGATTTGGTGTATCAATTAATTCCATAATTAGTATTTATTTTAATCGAAAAATCATTAATATATGACAGTATGCAATACGAAAACATTAAGAACAATGAAATTGATTTTACTTTTGAGTCAAAGAATTTTTCAAGTATTTTTGGACTTTATTTATTTTCATTAGGTGCTGTTTTTTCTGGATATTCTTTTTATTTACTATTAGAAACCACTGAGAGAATTGAAAGAAATATAATAACTTGGAGTGGACAGGGTTTATTTTGGTCTATGATTCTATTTTTTATTGCGTTATTTATTTTATTTATACCGGTTGAGTTTCTAAATGTTTTTAAGATTTATAATGCAACGTTTAAAGATTTAATATTTAATATTATTTACTCAATTGGGATTTCCTTAATATTCCTTGTATTATTTCAATTTTTTATTAAATCTGAAACCTTAATTATGAGTGATATTTCATCAATTGGTAAATCAGTTTCTTTTGCCGGATTTATTGCAATTCCACTAATTTTGTTTATTCAACATACTCTTAGAGGTTCACTAATTTTTATTGACAGGATATCCTATAGCCTTACTTTATTTATTTGGATAATTTCTTCACAAATATTTTTATAGGTTACATTTTCTCAACTGGTTCTATCCCAAGACATTCAAAAACTAATTTAGTAATATTTAAAAAGTATTTCGTTAACAATAATTTCGATTTTTTTATTTCTTCATTTTCTAACTTTAAGATATTTTCATTCTGATAAAAAATATTAAATAAATTAGATATTTCGTAAAGGTAATTTGCTAAATGATGAGGTTCATTAAATTTTATTGATTGATTAATAATAAGTTCTAGATTGAGCAGCCCAATTGTTAAGTTTCTTTCTTCTTCTGTTTCTATTTTTAACTTATTAGAGATATTTAAAGACTTAGATTTTTTAAGTATATTTTTTGCTCTAACTTGTGCATATTGAACATAGATTCCTGTTTTACCAGATATATTTGTGAATTTTTTTAAATCAAATTTATAATCAGTTTTCCTATTAGTTAATAAATCGCTATAAGTTAAAACAGTATTAGTTAGTTTGTGGATTGTATCTTCTTCTAAGTCTTTGTTTATGTTTTTTATATACTCAAAAGTTTCATTATAAAGTGATAGTAATTTCTTAGTCCCACCATCTCTTGTTTTAAACGGTTTCCCCTTATCGTCATTAACTGTTCCAAAATCAACATGTTTGTATTCTCTTTTTGGAAAGTTGAAATACTCTACAGTTTCAAATAATTGAGTAAAATGTAATTTTTGTCTTCCATCCACTACATAAAGAGCAGTATCGAAATCATTATTTTCTATACGATTTAATATAGTTGCAAGATCAGTAGTTAAATACAAGTAGGAACCATCAGATTTTGTTATCAAAATTTTTGGATCAGTATTTTGCGTGCTTACCAATGCCTCTTCATCAAGAATTACTTTTCCTTCTTTTTTTAAAGATTTAAGCATTGGTTCAATTAATTCATTAACACTGCTTTCACCTAGCCATAAATCAAATTCATGATCAAGAACGAGAAGAGTTTCTTTTATTGAATTTATTGAAACATCTCTTATAAATTTCCATTTGTCTATAGTTTTTTTATCAAGCTCATTAAGTTTTTTATTTTTTTCTTGAGCTAGTTTTTTAAACTCTTTTGAGGTTGAGTATAGTTCAGATGAATTTGGATAGATTTCAATTAGTTTCTCTGCAGTAATTGAATCAATTTTAATATTTTCTATTTCACAAAATGCAATAATTTGTGCGATAGGCATTCCCCAATCTCCAAGGTGAATATCTGTTATAACATTATTTCCAATTAACTTATTTAATTCTCTTATACTTCTTCCAATATTTAGTGACCTAAGGTGCCCAACATGTAATGGCTTACCTATATTTGGACCACCATAATCAATTAATATATTTTTTGTATTTTTATTTTTTATATTTTTTCTTACATCTAATAAGAATTGATCACAGTCGGTTAAGTTAATTTTTATGTTTAGGAAACAATTTTTTGTAATTTCGTAAGTTTCTACCGTTTTATTATTACTTAATACCTTTTCAAATTTGTTAAGATTTTCTTTTATTTCTTTATTTTCTTGATACTTAACCAAATTATTAATTTGATAATCAAAACCATTTATGTTTGAAATTTTAAAATCTATTTCTTCATTAATTCCAAATTCTTTTAAGAGATTTTTAAGTTCTCCTAGTAAAGGTTCAATTATTTTCATCAACAACTCTATTGTTCATTTATTTTTTGTCCTTGTAATTTGTTTTATGATATAAATTATAAAGAGAAAATTATCTACAAAATATCTTTTAAACAATCTCCTTGGTTCTTGAACTAATCTAAATATCCATTCAAGTCCTATATTCGCTATAAATTCAGGGGCTTTAATTTTCGTTCCAGCACTCCATTCAAAAACAGCACCTACTCCTGCAAAATTAGAGTTAATGTTATTATTTTTTAATAATAAATCTATAAATTCTTCTTGTTTTGGAAATCCTAAAGAAACCCAAACAATATCTGCATTTTTTTCTTTTAAATCACCAATTAAATCTTGATTTGTTAGATCTTTAAAATTCAAAACAGGAGGGCATCTATGTCCCAAAATATTTATATTAGGATATTTTCCTAACAAACTAGATTTTAATTTTTTGATAGTTTCTTCATTACTTCCAAAGAAATAATGACTTAGATTACTCTCAAGGCCTTTTTTAATTGTTTCATGAAAGATGTTATATCCATCGACTCTTTTTTGATTATTCTTGTATAAGATGCTTGAAGCTTTGGCGACGGGAAATCCATCAGGGACTCTAATGTCGAACGAATTAATTTTATTCTGAAGAGAGCCGTCCCTATATGACCTAACTAGAGTGTTTGTATTGCAGACAGCAATACTTTTCGAACTTTTTGTCTGCAGCAGTGTAGCAACCTCTTTAACGGTTGTTACATTTATATTTGTACCAAGTATTAAAACACTATCCATCAATGAAACTATTATATAAATATAAATGTTCAAAATTTAATCTTTAAATTATAATTTTGCGTCCGTAGCTCAACTGGATAGAGCATCTGACTTCGGATCAGAGGGTTGGGGGTTCGAATCCCTCCGGGCGTACTAAATACCTGAGAATTTAATTATATTTTTCACCCTTTTATCAAGTGATATTTCTTTAAGAGAACTAGCCTTTTTCTGTTCGTAATCTGGAACTTTATTTAGAGCTAATTTAAAACTTTCAAAATCTTTATCTTGAAAAAATATTATATTATCAGAAAAAGGAAGCTTTCTATGGGAATCAAAATCAACAGCTAATATTTTTAGCCCAGCTGCTAAATATTCAAAATATTTTAAGGGAGATGTATATTTTGTAGAATGTTCATTTTTATCAGAGTTAATTAATAAACCAATTTCAGCTTTTTTAATTTCTTCAATTGTTGACTTTCTATTGAGACGACCTAATACTTTTATATCTTCTTTACTTTTAATTGAAGATAATAATTTGCTAATTTTAACTTTCTCTTCTTCAGAAGCACCAATTATTTTGAATTTAAAGTTATTACTAGATTTAATAATTGATTTAATAATAAAATCAATATTCCTTGACTCATTAAATCTGGTTAATTTACCAATAAAAATTATCTCATTTTTATTTTTTGTCATTTTCTCATCAAATAAATCAAAATCAACTGCGTTATGAAGAACAATAGACTTGCCTCTTATATCTTCTTGATTCGTATAATCATTTTTTAGATTTTCATTAAGAAATATAATTTTGGACTTTTCGTTTTTTAAAGATTTTGAAAGAAGAAGTTTCCTTAATTTTGAATATTGGTGGCATTCAAAAATAACATTTTTTTTGTTTTTTGACAAAAAATAAAATACCCAATCTGATCTTGTAATAAATAAATCTGGTTCTTTGTAATTCTTCAATAGATTACTTACAGTATTTTTTGACCATAAATAATGACTTATCAAGAAAAAGAATTTATTAAAAAAATTTAATTTTCCAAAAGGCAAATTATGATTAACGCCAGTTACTTTAAAATTTTCTTTAATTTCGTACTTATTTTGAATTATTGATAAGTTGTCTGAGCTTCCTGCTTCTCTAAGTGGAAAAAATAATGTTACATTTATATTATTTCTTACAAAATATTTGATGTTTGATATTGTCTGAAGGCTATTAGCCGTGTCAGCTGGAAAATTTTGATATGTTACATAGAATAAGTTTTTTTTCTTTATCATGTGGTTTCTTTTTTAGTTTTTAAAACCATAAAATATGAAAGAGTAATTAACATTAAAGAATTTATATACAAAACTGAGTCACTCTTAGTGATATTTAATAGAATAAAAATTAATAAATATTTATATTCTATTTCTGAAGTTTTAATTTTTAAAACAAAAATAGAATATACAAATGCAATTAAACAACCGAACAATCCAGTAAAAATTAATAAATCTAATATAGATGAGTGAGGTAAAAATAGACTCGTAAGCTTCTCCGAAGGAAGGTCCAGTCTTACTTTTTGAGCATAAAGATAATTATTTAATTGCTGTGGTCCATTACCAAAAATTGCTTCAGTTAAATTCGGACTATATTTAGCAATAAAAATTCCCCACATTTCTGCCCTATTAATAAATGCTGCTAAAACGGTAATTACAGAAACTATATTTGGAATAAATGGAATGTTGAAGCTTCCATTATACAAATCAAACAAAAAGGATAAGGACGTGGAACCATCTCCTTCTTTTAAAATATAAGCTAATCCATCAAGGCTCTCTTCATCAAAAAAACTTTGTATGAAGACAGCTTTTTTGTAATTGTCTTCATTCTCCATAAGATTTGAATGAAGAGATGCTTCATAGAGTAATTCCATACTTAAATCGTTATAAGAAAATTGGTTCATTACAACTATAAAAATACCTATTAATAAAAGTATTAATATAGAAAAAATGAAATAACGAGTTTTTTTATCTTTAATAAATTTATTTATACAAAATAAAATTATTAATACTATTGAAGATGAAATCGCAGCAAAGTTGTTTGACCTTATCAGTCCAAATAATACAACTAGGAGCATAACTACATGTTGCTTATTAAACTGAATTGTTTTATTAAGAGAGAAGAGAAAATAAAATATTAGAATAAATCCAAAAAATTCACCAATTGATTCTGCACTAGCAGAATATCCTCTCCAAGTGTTTCCTGCAATACTTTCAATTGCGTTAATGCCTCTTTTATTTTGACCAAAAATAAAGTTATTAGAAAAATTAAAGAAAGGGGAGACTGCACCTAGATGGCCAAGCAAGACTACAAGGCTTCCTGAGATTAAGAATGAGTTTATCAACATATTTTTGTTAATATTTGAAATTAAATAGAGGTAATAAATACCATTTATAATGAGCCAAAATACAACTATCCAGAAAACCAAAGATTTTATGTTATTTGAAGAATTTATGTATCCTCTTAGTTTATCTGTATCAAAAAAAGAATCATTTTCTCTTCTAGTATTTAACCAAAAAATAGTAAATATCAAATAAAGAGAATTTAACTTGAGACTAAAGTTTTTAGATATTAAATTTTGGAAACCAAAGTACGCAAGAATTAGAATATAAAAATTTATATTACTACCTAAAAAAGTACCAACTAGTAGGAAACTATATGGTAGATAGTTAATTAAGTTAGAAGATCTTTGAGGTAGTGCCTGTGAAAAAAATAAGAAAATAAGATAATAAATTAAAAATCTTATAAAAATGTAATAATTCTCTATCTCAATTCCATTATTGAAATAAATATCGGTTTGATTGTAAAATCTACTTTCAAAAAAATATTGAAATGTAAATATTATAGGTAGAGCTACTACTGAATAATTTGGTCTATTTTGTTTAACGGCTTTATCCTCTTTAATTAGCAAGAGTAGTAAACACCAAATAATTGCCTGGATTAAGAAAGTTAAGCTAGAGTTTGTTCCTATTGAAACAATATACAGATCACCAACTAAATCTAAACCGGTAACTTTTCCATAACATTCAATACCAGCGTAGTCGTTATTGTTGTATCGAATTTCATTTTTATTATTTGAATTTAATGAAAAGGTATCAAAAAAAGAAACACTACATGTCGTTGATTGATAATACCCTATAGAAGATTCTTCAATTTTTACTGCATCATTACTTTCTTTAAAGTCAAGCAACCAAAAAGGTATTAAAATAGTTAAGGCTATTAAAAATATAATTTTTTTATTTTTACTTTTCATTTTTTATTTTGTTTAAATTAAAAAATTTTAAGTATGTTGCATAAAGCAGAGAAACTGTAAGTAATAAGAAAAATAAATATTTATCTCCTTGAAAAAAAGAAGATAAATTTGGAGACCAGCCACCATTTATATAGTGTGCGCACTCGACCCAAGAGTTAACAATTACTACATTTCCTTCAATATCAAATAGTGTTAATGGGTTAAAATTAACGTCATTTTTAAATACAAAGTTAGGATCATTACCAGGGTCAACATATTCAACACCTTCTGGTTTAAGACCACAAATACTTACAATTTTTGAAAGATCAATATTCATTTTGTTTATAGAATAAAAGTATATTAACAATAATTCTGTTGTTTTAGATTTTTTCATTTATTCCTGAAATTTCATTTGTTTTTGGAATTATCAAAATTAAATAGTTTTGATAATATTTAAATATGAAATCTGATCCAGGATATTTTGGACCACAATCTATGATGTGGAAAGTAAATCAAGAGATAACAGTCCTTTTTGGAGGAGCGAGGGCTCTATTAATGCATGCTGCCCATCCTTTGATAGCTGCTGGTGCTCGACAAACATCATTTTACCAGAGGGATCCATGGAAAAGACTTATTAGAACACTGTCATTACAAAATTCGGTTACTTTTGGTACAAAACAAGAAGCTGACGAAAGCGCACATAGAATAAATAAATTACATGAAGTTATTAAAGGTGAAGATAAGATAACAGGGGGTTATTATGACGCCCTTGATTATGAACAACTATTGTGGGTCCATGCTTGCTTACAGCTTTCTTCTATTTATTTTTATGAAAAGACAGTCAGGAAATTAACAATAGATCAGAAAGATAAATATCATGAAGAAAATATGTTATCAGCAAAACTAGTTCTAATTGATGTTAAAAAAATGCCTAAAACTCATCTTGAATTAAAAGACTGGGTAGTCGAAAAAAGCAAATCAAAAAACTTTTTAAGATTAACTGATGTTGCCATAGATGTTAAAGATATTATATCTGGAGGTCCTGTTCCTTTACACATAAAACCAATCTGGCCATTTATTTCATTTACAGCATTTAATACACTTCCAGAAGAATTTAAGGCCATATATGGTATAAAAACTACAAAAGTAAAAGAAATTCTTGTAAATTTTAATTTATATTTATTAAAATTTACAAGACCCTTTTTGCCACCATTTTTTCGATTAATTGCACCTGCGAGATGGGCTAGACAAAGAATTACAAAAAATCCTAATTTAAAATTCAGTGATAAAGCAAAAATATAGTAATAAGATAATTAGGGTCTAAATTATGAATAATAAAGAAGAAAACAACTGGGAAGAGATATCAAGCGATATTTCTGAAATCAGTAAAAAGGTTAAAAAGAATCTCAATCAAGATGATACAATTGATGACTTAAAAGACTCATTTAAAGAAGCAGTTGAAAGTACATCTAATATACTAAAGGGATTAATAGATGCATTTGAGAATACAGTAAAAGATGAAAATATTAAAAAAGAAGGAAAAGAGATTTTCCAAAAAATTAATTCTGAATTAAACGATAACCTTAATGATGCAAGTAAAAAAATAAAAGAATTATTTAACGACCTAAGTTTTACCAAAGATATTATTAATGAAGAAGAATAAAAAAATTAACTTATAGTATTCTCTAATAATTAGTAGGGTCGGTAGCTCAATTGGTAGAGCAGGAGCCTTTTAAGCTCAAGGTCGTGGGTTCGATTCCCACCCGACCCACAGATTAAAGGCCTTTGGCTTTTGACTTAAATAAAGAAAATGGTGTAAGAAAAATAATCTTTAAGTCAAGATATAAACTCCAGTTTTCAATATATTCAATGTCATATTTATACCATATAGAAAATTCATCAGTATTTCTTTCATTTATCTGTAAAAGACCAGTTATACCTGGCAAAACATTCAAGCGTCTCATATAGTTTTCATTAAATAATTTTGTATCTTCATCAAACAAAGGCCTTGGCCCAACAATTGACATATCTCCTTTTATAACATTTATAAATTGAGGTATTTCATCTAAGCTAAAATTTCTAATGAATTGAGTACCACTAATAATACGAGGATCATTTTCAATTTTAAAGATTACTTGATCATTTTTATTTAATTCTTCAAGCTCATCTCGCATTTTATGAGCATCTTTTTTCATTGTTCTAAATTTATACATTGTAAATGCTTCACCATGTAATCCAACTCTATTTTGTTTTATTATTACTGGACTTCCATCTAGATAAAAAATGTAAAGTGATAAAAGTAAAAAAATTGGTGAGAAAATAGTAAAAGCAATTATAGATAGAAGTATATCAATTCCTCTTTTAAGTATGTATTTTGAACCATATTGAATATCATTATTAAAATATGTTAAGTAGTAATTTGAAATATTTTCAACTCTATTTATAAAGTAGTTATTAAAGCCAACTTCATCTTTAGAGATAATTAATATTTTTTTGTTTAGGTTGATTAGATAATCTTCAAGCTTTTTGTCTATAGTATTTTTATCTCCAATGTTCATTATGATAAGATTTATATTTTCAGTTTTATTTAAACTATCTATCTCACTAATAACTAAATCTGGATTATTTAAGTCTATATTATTAATATCTTTTATTTTTTTTCTAAATGTAGCTATTCTTAATTTTCTAAAAACAGAATCTTCTTCAAGATTAATTACTACATAATTCTCGTTTGTTATAGACCTTCCAAGTAAGGAGGATACAAATTCACTGTTTCTAAAAAGCAAAAGAATTAGAGGTATGAGGAAGGTAAATAAAATTAAATATGCTCTTGAAACAAGGCCCGATATTCTAGAAAGAGTTAAAAATACGACTAAAGAACTTGTCCATAAAAGATATATAGACATATATTCATCTAAGTAACTTCTGTCTAATGAGAATGTTAATTCATTTACATAGGTGTAAAATTTTGTTGAATAAAGGATCACGAGAAAGATGAAAATAAATAAAGCTAAAACAGAGAATAATGTTAGATATCTATCATCAACAAAGCTAAGAAATCTCGATTTATCGTCTAATAGATAATAATCAACCTGCAGTCTAAAGCTTTTTTCTATACAATATGCACATTCAGATTTTGAAATCAGGTAATTTTCAAAATAAAAGATTGATGTAAATGTAAGCAGTACTTGTAAAAAAAGAAATCTTACCGCATACTTTAAATAACTTTTTATTTTCATATATAGTTATATATTATTGTCTTGAAATATATTGGTTTGAGTTTTTTTAGGATTATAATCTAAGATATCCTATTGGGGGCGTGGTAAAGTCTGGAGTTTACGCCTGCCTGTCACGCAGGAGGTCGCGGGTTCGAATCCCGTCGTCCCCGCTTAGGGCCAGATAGCTCAGTCGGTAGAGCACTTGTCTGAAAAACAAGGGGTCGGCAGTTCGATTCTGCCTCTGGCCACTAGGGTTTTCCCCTATCAATACCAAAACTGTCAACAATTCTGTCAA
>Ga0066850_10001675_pt1 | contig 11523 bp, 7 predicted proteins | sample ETNtaG_4_FD_67282 | JGI IMG/M metagenome (GOLD analysis project Ga0066850, IMG submission 67282) | Marine microbial and viral communities from oxygen minimum zone, Eastern Pacific Ocean - ETNP201406SV67 | ecosystem: Environmental > Aquatic > Marine > Oceanic | place: Pacific Ocean: Eastern... | reverse complement strand
CCCACTTGGCACCCTGGTCGAACCATTTGTGCAAGTGCCCACAAATCGTCTTCATGCTGAACACGAAGGCGAACACCATCTTCGATATTCTTGATTTTCTTCAAACTCAAACCTCCTCTGAGAAGAGTAAGTCCAAAGCATCAGAAACTGAATTGTCGTTTTGTTGAGAATGCCAATGAACCACACCGTTTGGAGCAACGATGGCGTAGGATGGTGTACCTTGCATATGGAATGAAGAGAACCAATACAATTGACGGTCATCAACATAGGTCCAATTGTGTGGTTCCCCGGGACGGTACATACAATTGTCTCCATTGTTACAACCTACGAAATCAGATTCATCTTGGAACGCGGCGATCTCATCCCAACTTGAATCTGACCAAGAGAAATTAATGATGAATGTGAAGAATGTGACATTTTCACTGTATTGTGTGTGTAGATTACTCATCAATTCGGCACCATTCCAGCAATGTCCACAATCAGTTGCAGCAAACTGAATGAGTACCCAATCTTCTTCTGCAGAGGTATTGGTCCATTCAGCATTTAGTGAATCCCACAATCGCCAAACAGCCCATTCACCATTTGCTGGTCTTGCAGCGGCTTGTACATTGGGAAGTAGTTCACCCTCCCATGTCCCAGGGGTGGGACCTGCATTCACAGTTATTGTTCGATTTACGACGCTGTTTTGAGTGATATTATCCAAAAATTCACGTACGATATCAACAATAAATCCCTCTTGCCATGGATGAGTGGAATGAATGCCCCCTTCGACAGTGACATGCCAATTGGAAGTTTCAAGTGAATCTCGAAGAATGAGGCTTTGATTGAACGGGACAGATTCATCATCGGTCCCGTGCATGATTAGCATGGGTTTGGTTTGGCTATTTGTCATCAGTGCTGGACTAGCACTTTGTGTTTGATTGTCACACGAACTTTGGTTTCCACTAGGGTCGCAACCTAGTAGTTCGGTTATGGATGAATAATCACTGCCGCTATCATTTGCTAGATTGGAAAAGATACTGAGGTCAGTGGGACCGAACCAGTCTATGGCTGCTGAAATATTTGCATCGGGGGATGTCGCTAACATCGAGGCAAGATGGCCACCAGCACTTGAGCCCCATGCAACAATTGTATTTGGGTCTAAATTGTATGCCTCTGAATTATTCCAGATCCAGTCAATTGCGGATTGTATGTCGTTCATTTGGGCTGGCCAAATTGCTTCACTAGAAAGACGATACTCGATACTGACAACTGCCCACAATCCATCTGAAACGATTTGCTGAGATGCATGATGGGTGGATAACAATCGGTCGCCTGCCCGCCACCCTCCTCCATGAATCCACATGATGACCGGGTGAGGTCCATCGCTTTCGGGAAGGTATAGGGCTACGTTTAGATTGACACCATTAGGTGATGCAAAGACCAAATCCGTTGGAGGTGGTGTCAATTCTTCTTGAGTTTCATTTTCTTCTGGCAATGTAATATCACAGGACTCAACGTCTTCATCAGTACAACCTTCGAATCCTGTATAATCTGGCGTACTATCTCCAAAGCAACCAGCCAATGATGCAGATAGCATCAATATCGTGAGAATCAAAGCAATACGCATCGAATCACCTCAACCGAACATTCCGAGGAGGTTCCCATCCTCATCCATATCCATATGTTCGCCTGCAGGGATGCGCGGAAGTCCAGGCATTGTCATCATCGTACCACAGATGGCCACGATAAAGCCAGCTCCTGCATTGAGTCTGAGTTCACGTATTGGTAATGTAAATCCACTAGGCGCACCCAATTCTTTCATTTCATGAGAAAAAGAGTATTGTGTCTTGGCCATGCAAACTGCGAGATTTCCATAACCCCAATTTTGCAATGTCTTGAGTTCCTTCATCGCCTTAGGTGAAAGATCAATACTAGCTGCACCATAGACATTGGTCGCAATTCTCAAGATTTTTTCCTCTAGAGGTGCATTGGGTCCGAATAGTGGTTCAAATGGCCGTCCTTCAGCTACGTGTGATTGACACGCTGAGACGACAGCACGGGCCAAGTCTGCACCACCTTCACCTCCACCTGAATGAACTCGAGATACGACTGCACTTGACGCACCAGCTTGGAGTGCTTCATCTAAGAGTGCCTCAATTTCAGCATCTGTGTCTGTAGGGAATACATTCACACTTGCGACAACTGGTACACCGAATCGAGACATGTTTCGGATATGTCGTGCCATATTCGTATTTGCACCAGCACGAACCGCATCGACATTTTCCTTGGCTATTTCTTCAGGTCGAGGTCGCGCACCTCCACCTGTACTGAATCCACCACCGTGCATTTTCATGCTACGGACCGTGACGTTGACAACAACACAATCAGGTGCAATTCCACTGGCTGCGGCTTTGATATGCATCATTTTCTCAGCGCCCATGTCAGCCCCGAACCCTGCTTCAGTGACGACATAATCCGTGACTCCAAGAGCGATTCTGTCTGCAATTACACTGGAATTACCATGGGCAATATTTGCAAAGGGACCTGCGTGAATGAACGCAGGGTCTTGTTCAATAGTTTGTACTAGGTTTGGCAAGAAGGCCTCTCGTAGTAACAATGCCATTGGACCAGCGGCCCCAATGTCGTCGGCTTTGACAGGGAATCCCGTACGACTCTCGGCAACTACAATTTCACCTAGTCTATGCCTCAGGTCTGCATAATCGGAAGCAAGAGCAAGAATTGCCATGACTTCGGATGCTGCTGTGATGTCAAATCGGTCTTCCCTAGCAACTCCATTCTTAGAACCGCCCAAACCAATTGCTACGTTGCGAAGTGATCGGTCATTCATGTCAATCACACGAGGCCAGAGGATTCGATTTGTATCGATATCAGTTTCGTTTCCAAAATAGATGTGATTGTCAAGCATTGCTGAACAAAGATTGTGGGCACTGGTCACTGCGTGAAGGTCACCTGTAAAATGAAGGTTAATCGCCTCCATTGGCAATACTTGGCTGTAACCACCACCTGCAGCACCTCCTTTGATTCCGAAAACAGGGCCCATGCTGGGCTCACGAATAGTACAGGTGGCATTTTGACCGATGCGATTGAGTGCTTGCGTCAAGCCAATTGTCGTGACCGTTTTCCCTTCTCCAAATGGTGTGGGGTTTACACTGGTAACCAAGACAAGTGAGCCACGGGGTGTGTCAAATCTAGATTTTAGAGCATCCCATGTGATTTTCGCCATACCTCGACCCATGGGGACCAGTTCTTCAACTCCGATTCCCAGTTTCCATGCAACCTCTTCAATCGGGGCGGGTGATGCCGCGTGAGCAATCTCCAGGTCGGTGGCCATGTACAGGCTGCTGCGCTTCCGGTATTCAAGTATTCATGGGTTTGGCGCACCGTAGGTGCGCATCCGGTTGGTTTGTGAAGGAGAGGGGATACGGGTTTAGCGAGCCACATGCGAATTCGATATGCCGTCGCTGGAATGCCGATTCAGCATTCGCTGTCTCCGTTGCTTGCTGTACTGACTGCAACGCATTTGAAACAAGCAGGACTTGAAGTGGAAATTGATGAAATCACCCTCCTCGAAACTGAGGATATGACTTCACCAATGGCTTGGGCTTGGGTCGATAATAATAGACAGAATATCGGTATTGAAAATACATTATTTGGTGACCCTTCAACCCCGTCTTCCCATTCCAAACTGTTCCGCATCGCCTCAACTGTGATGTCTGAAGTCAAAGCTGCTGATTCAAACCATGTGCCTCATGGTGAGACACTTTTTCATAGAGGTGAAGAGAGGGTTAAAATCCGAAGAGGCACAAGTGAATCGTGGATATCATTAACAAGTCCATTGAAGCATTTATTGTCATCTAGATCGGGTGTTCATCCAATTGATGCAAGCCTTGAGAATGGGGCTGTGAATCAACTTCGATGGGATGGAGACAATTGGTTCTGTGCAGGTACGGACGGGAATGGTGTCGTCTCACTAGCGAAACATTTCGGCTTTGATTTCGAATTAAATGGTTCTGAATCTCCCCTATTGTGTATTGTTGGTGGTGGTGGTTCCGCCCGTTCATGTGCTTCAGCATGGGCTGAAGCCGGCGGGTCAATTTGGTCGATGGGTGGTCGACGTTCATTGGGAAAACGAGGGCCATGGGTTGACCACTTAATTTCGGGGGATGACGTAGTGGATAATATTGGATTGCGCCTTTTCGTAGATTTTGATATTGAACCGGGGGTAATTGATTCTGAACAGACCAGTGATGCAGATTTACATCTAATTTCATCATATAATTCTCAGGAGATTGGTTTGGCGATTGATGAATCGGAATCTGGAATAAAACTCGACGGGAGGTGGTTACTAGCAGCCCAACATCTAGATGCATGGGCTCGTTTCTACAGTCCAGAAGCTGCCCATTTACTTCCTGGTTTGGGCCTCACTATGACTCGATTATTGGCGATGGAATCTGCCTTAAGGGCGGATTAACAAGTCGGGGTACCCTTCAAGTGTTATCGCCTTCCTTGACAATATGATGGCGACCTATCAAAGGGCGTTGGCTCTTTCGTTCCTTCTTTTGATTTCATCATTTTCAACCATTACTTCAGGTTCTGAAAATTTCAGTGATTCACATGAGGTTGATACATTTCCAGCAGGGTGGCAAAACCTAATCTGGGTTGGATTGGACAATGAATCCCATTGGGCTCAGATATACTATCCTGCCAATGTTACTGGTTTGGGCAAACCGATCGATAACGTCTCGGGGCCATACCCAGTTCTAATTTGGATTGGTGATGATGGAGAGTCTAGCGAACAGTATGATTGGTTGGGGAAAGCCGCCGCAACATCCGGATACATCACAATCGTTCTACCACCTGATTGGACTCCAGACAATACCATGGAGCAGTGTGGAGATATTTTGGCAATGTGGTATCGGTTGGAATATAACAATCAAAACGGCAGTTTTGAGGGGGATCCTGCAAATATGCGAGAAGCATTTGACCTCAATCATTGGGGGATTGGTGGTCACGGCCAAGGTGCTAAACAAGCAGCATTGTGCCAACTCATTACGACTGGAGGGTGGAAGGACTACATCAACAATCCTCCACCGACTGCATTGGTTGCACTCGGCCTTGAAGATTCCAATACTGACGTACCAGATTCCTACTTGGGTCGTGCTCCAGAACCTGGCATGGGTCTATATCTAACAGGGACTGAAGATGAAATTGCAAAAGCAGATACCAATATCGATACGTGGTTGGCTAACAATTACAGTCCATGGCATTACATGTCGGTTACCGGTGGAAATCATATTCAGTACCAAGATGAATCTGGCTTCTGGGAAGGATTCTCTGATGGTTCAGCAACCATCTCTCCAGAACAACAGCAGAATCATGCAATTGAACACATTGTTCCGTATTTGGATCTCATGCTAAAAGGTGACCATACCCAATGGCTTCATGCAACCAATCGCGAAGTAAATTGGCAAAGTCCATCAGATTCCGATGCTGATATTTTTGAGGATTTATCAGAGGCTCAATTTTTACCATGGCTTTCATCAGATGTTGTTGAGATTGAGGGTGTATCTGGACGTGTAGTATCAGTCAATACAAAACTTACACATCGAAATGGTGGGCTTCCAATAGGTGCAACTGTAACTTGTACAATATTGGAGGGTGGAGATTGGTGGGACCCGATGGACTATGCCACTTACACAATCGAATCCACTGGGACATTTACTGGTTCGGTCGAAAATGGAACATCTTCAGCCACTGATTGTGAAGTGTCGACAGATGGAGTCCCACCTGGAAATCGTTCGCTTAGAGTCGATGTTGACTGGTATGGGATGCCGTCCCACTTGGGTCTTGATTTCTTCAGAGAAAATCGTGTGCCTACACTGGCGTCACCACTTCCTAATATCCAAGTGCCTCAGCATGGAAATGCCAGCTTATCCTATTCTGAATTCGCTTTGGACCCTGATGGTTCAGTGATTGTTGTTGAAATGGCCCCCCACCTTCCAAGTACGAATCAAATGCATTGTTATCTGGGTGATAATGCAGTGGTCTGTGAACACACAGGGGTCCCTGAGTGGACGGGTACTGAAATTCTCAACCTGACAATTTTCGACCGCTATGATTCAAATTACTCTGAACAATTGAATTTGAGTGCAACTGTGTTCGCAGTTGATGACCCAGTCGTACAAATCAGTGAGATTCCCGCGGTATCAATGCTAGAGGATGATTCGCGCTTCACATACACGATTACATCCCATTTTACGGATCCTGAAGGTTCCAATGCTACCATAGTGAGTGCGGTAGCAACAGAAGGCTTAGATTTGACATGGACTGATCACAATGTGGCCTTCGAACCGTATCTAAATTGGCATGGTTCAACAACAGTAGAAGTTTTGGTCAGTGATGGGAGTACATCCCCTGTTTTGACCTCATTCACAGTTGATGTGACCCCTGTTCCAGACCTACCAAGTTTGAATGCGACTAGGGTATCATTGATTGAAGATACACCACTAGAGATTCCACTTGAACTACTTGGATGGGATGAAGATGGCGATTCAGTCGAATTCAGTATAGATGGAAACCATCCACATTTATCGGTGACCATTCTCACAAACGTCCTCAGAATAGTCCCCTCTTCAGATTGGTCTGGTTTGTCTACGGGATGGAATCTTACTGCAACGAGTTCAGACGGTAATGCAACCTCTCCCATTGAATTTGATGTTGCTGAGATTAATGACCCACTTCAGATCACATGGGGTTCGTTGACAACAGAGGGTAATTCTGCAAACTTCATTGTCGCTATCCATGATCCTGATGATGGCACACCCTGGACCCTGAGGTCTCAATGGGATTCTTCCTCTTGGTCTGAATTTGTTGCAGATTGCACAGTAAGTGATCCAAATGCTGAGGACCCAAAGGATTGGGAATGTCATGTTCAAGTCAGCATGAGTGAATTACAACCTGGTGCCCATCGCCTTGAGGTGCAAGTGTATGAGGATGGTATTTGGGTTGAAGATAAAGAAAAAACATATCTTCATACAGTGCCACCTCCATCCAATGCTTCATCTGAAGATGAAAATACATCTGAAAAATCAGTTGATGATGAAGATGAAACATTTTCAATTTGGATTGTCTTTGCAATAGTTTTCGCAGGTGTCGTGGCCATTGTTGGATTGTATATGATCGCAACATTGTCTAAAGAAGACATGGAGAATATGTTGGGTGGTTCAAAACAAGTCACAAATTCATCAGATGATGATTTGGCTGAATTAGAAGCTGAAATGGTTGATTTTGATTAGAGTGGAATATTGCCGTGCTTTCTGGGTGGTTGCCAAACTCGTTTTGATAACAATGATTTGAGTGCTCGTATTAATCGCAATCTAGTCTCATTCGGTTCGATAACATCGTCCAGCCATCCATTTCTAGCGGCAACATAAGGGTCGCCGAATTTATTCTTGTAATCCTCAACTAATTCCTGATGCTTTGATTGATAATCTTCTGCCTCTTTGAGTTCACGGCGATGGACGATGTTTACCGCGCCTTCGGCTCCCATTACTGCCAATTCACCAGTAGGCCAGGCAATATTGTAATCAGATTCAAGATGTTTACAAGACATGGCGAGATATGCTCCGCCGTATGCCTTACGAATCACTACAGTCATCATTGGAACCGTGGCCTCAGCATAGGCATAGAGCATTTTCGCACCATGTCGAATTATCCCTCCCCATTCTTGTACTGTACCTGGTAAGAACCCTGGGACATCTACGAAAGATAGTAGTGGGATATTGAATGCATCACATGTGCGAATGAATCGAGCTGCTTTGATACTCGCATCGATGTCAAGGCATCCTGCCAGGATTTTTGGTTGATTTGCAATAATGCCGACCGGGTGTCCTGCAAGTCGAGCCAATCCAATTACGATATTGTCAGCATAAATCGGAAAGAGTTCAACAAAGTGTCCATCATCTACAGTAGATTGGATGACTTTGATCATGTCATAAGGGCGATTGCTATCATCAGGCACAATTGATATCAAATCAGGGCAATCTCTGTCGTGTGGGTCTCCTGAATCTAGGTGTGGTGGACTTGCTCCACAATAATCAGGGAAGAATGAAAGCAATTCTATTGCGATTTCCATGGCATCTTCCTCATCACTCGCAGTTAAGCAGCAAATACCTGAACGAGATGCATGCATTTGCGCCCCCCCAACTTCGTCAGTTGTCATTTCTCCACTAGCGGTTTCTTCTGTCTCAAGCGGGCTAGACAAAAACAACTGACCATGTTCTTCCCCTAGGATCACAAAATCTGCTAGTGCTGCTGCTAAGGCTGAAACACCAACAACTGGGCCCAAAACAAGGCTAATCATGGGGATGCGCCCAGAACAGGTGACAAAATAATCCAGCATTTCACCTGTTGCAGCCAATGAATGAACTCCATCGTGTGCACGCTGACCACCGCCATCCCAGATGCAGATAACTGGCAGTCGAGACCGTTCTGCCATATCGATAATTTTGGAAATTTTCTTAGCATGCATTTCGCCCATGGATCCTCCAAAAACGGTAAAATCTTGACTGAAGCAAAATACTCGCCTCCCGTCAACTGTACCGTGGCCTGCAATTACACCGTCTCCAAATTGGGGGTGCATATGCATATTCCCTTCTCTATTCCGATGTGTAATCAAAGCATCAATTTCTGTAAATGAATCTGGGTCTAATAAGAAATCAATCCGTTCTCTTGCCGTCCCTCTCCCCGATGAACGGAGATTCTCTAGGCGAGACATTCCTCCGCCATTTGCGGCTTGGGCTCGACGCCATGCCAAGTCCTCCGCCCTGTCGCCCATAACGCTCTCCATAGGAGAGCGGTCTTTCATGAAAGTGGTTGTTTAGAATTGAAATAATTCAATTGAAAAATCGAATTGTCAATTGAAAATTGAAGATTTATTCTCTCCACATAAATCGGTTTTCCACCCTGCTCGCACGTCTTCACCAGTTGATAGCAAGAAATGCAATTTGACAAGGGCGGCTTCAGGTCCGGTTGTGGCCTGATTTCCAAGTATCCCTAGTTCCTGTTGATCTCGACCCTTGCTGTATACATCCATATGTATTGGTCCGTGAATACATTGTGTAGTCATCACAGCAATTCCACCATTTGAACAATATTCTGAAACTGCCTGGCGCATAGCGACATTTTCTGGGCTGTCATTATTTGGGTCTTCAATTGGAAGGTGGCCTAGGCCGGTGCCATGGAACAAGATGGCATCATATTTCGATGCGAGTTGAATCTGGTCTGCAAACATATGTGCTCCAGCAACAAGTTGTAAAATTCTTGTATTTTCATCAAATTCAATTGGTGAAACTGCAATTTCTTTAGTTGTCTTGTTTGAATCCATTTCTATTTGACAACTTCCGTCTTTATTGACTCTAATCATTCCCAATGGTTGTGTGTTGATACCTTGAAATGCTTCTCTTTTACTTGAATGGAATTTACGTGTCGAACAACCTGGCATGATTGAACAGACTCCATCATTACTACCTGCGTGCATGATAATGACACTCGCATCCCCATTTTCACCGGTTGGGGCAGGGCCATGTGCAGCCCAATGTACTGCTGCGAGTAGATTTTCAGTACCATCGGTTGACCCTCGGTCACTGCTACGTTGAGAACCAGTGAATGCGATTCGCCCAGGTGGCCTCTTGCCACTTCCTGCCCATGCGAAAGCAGCAGCAGCAGCGGAGTAATGCATCGTATCGGTGCCATGGGTAATTACAACTCCAACAGCTCCTGAATCAAATGCCTCTTTGGTTTCCCTCATCATGGCATTCCAATGTCTGGCACGAATATCATCTGACCACATATTCCCCAATTTCTTCGTTCGAATTCGGGCGTGCTGTGCCAGTTCTGGAACTGCATCTAGGAGTTCTTCGGGTTCAAACCGAGCAGCAACTGCCCCAGTTACATAATCTACTTTGGAGGCAATAGTGCCACCAGTGTGTAAGATCCATATTTCAGGTAAATCCTGATTTTCAGCGGGAGCTGAATTCAACACTTCCGTCTTCGATTCCCTCTGACTAATTTGGATTAGTTCGGAAATATTGGAATCAGCAAAGGTAACATTGTATCCATTGTCCAATTTGAGGGTCACATGATTCTTTGTTGATGGTGCTAGGAGTATCCCTTCGTGAGTGACATCTCCCTCGGGTGTGGCTGCCGTTAGACGTACTCGATCACCACTTGCAGGGCTAACCATAGGCGTCTGGGAGACTAGACATCCCTTCAATCGAACGGTCGGCTTGAATGGATATGCTCATATTCGTTCACTGGGTCGAAGCCTCCGTTGCCGGGGTGGCGTAGTTGGTGGCGCGTCGGACTCATAGGACACCTGCAAAGGATTGAGATGAGCGCGATAAACCTCGAAATGTCTGAGACATCCGAAGGTCACGGGTTCGAGCCCCGTTCCCGGCACCATAAATTCATGGCGAGACGCACAGTAAACAAAGTCCAATGCTCAGTTTGTCGTTCCGAACCCATCATAGGCGGTCTTGCACCCCGTTGGGCTGAGGACCATGGTTGACCTATCTACAGCATTGGCCGCAGCAGCAGCTAGTGACAAACGACGCGCAAGTCGTGATGGTGACAAAAAACGGCCTGGCGGCAAAGTTGGAACTGAGCCGTTTGACCCTGCTGACCACGTCATCAAGGAGAAAGCAGATGCAGCATCCATGTGGTTGGTAATTTGCTATGCAATTCTAGTTTCTTTAGTCATGCGTTTTGTCATCATGCCGGCGATGGATGGTCCGGGAAATGTTCTGTGGTCTTTGCCGCTTTTGTTAATCCTAACAATTCCAACAATTCACCGAGTTTTATTGAAGAAATATGAGGATCGTTACACATTTGGGAATTGGTTCCGTGCAACATTCCTTTATTCCTTTACTTGGCTTGCCCTTTGCTTGATACTTGTCAATCCACCATTGGCGGATATTTCTCCACCTCAAGTTGCAGAAAACACTGTATTAATCGACCTTGATTCAAATTCCACATGGAATCACCCAGTGGGTGATTTCAGCGAAAGTGATAATCTCACTGAACGACAATTAGGGCTGGCATTTGCAATTCGTGATAATTTTGATGCATCTGATGTCAATGTGAGCGTGACAATATCTACAACTGGCGAGAACAATTTGTTCAGTAAAAGTGGTAGCGCAGATTCAATGCGAGGTGAATGGGACAATTATTCATCCGACGTTTCCAATGTAATGGGTCGTTCAACCGACGTACCGATTCTGATTGTGTTAGATGGTTTTACCATATCAGAAGACCAACCATACACCATCACAATCACACTTTCACAAGATGGGGTCCCATGGCATCTAGAACAGGAATACACACATCGATTGATTGTAAATTCTTAATCACTTTCGTCGATATTCGGCGCACTGCTTCACTTTCACTTTCAAATGCGTAGCACCCCCATGCGAACCAAGGTAGTCCGCTGGCCCCGCCTGTTTCATCTACAAGGGATGCAAT
>Ga0066850_10001674_pt1 | contig 11526 bp, 9 predicted proteins | sample ETNtaG_4_FD_67282 | JGI IMG/M metagenome (GOLD analysis project Ga0066850, IMG submission 67282) | Marine microbial and viral communities from oxygen minimum zone, Eastern Pacific Ocean - ETNP201406SV67 | ecosystem: Environmental > Aquatic > Marine > Oceanic | place: Pacific Ocean: Eastern... | reverse complement strand
GCAGGTATGAACAAACATCGAGTGATGACACGATTAATCGATCATCCCGACCGTTGGGGCAGACATGGCTTCAACAGAATGCCTAGTCTTCGCACAGTCCATGAGGTCATCAACGTCAGCGAACTTGAGGAATTAGCCGATGACTCAGGCCGAGTGGATCTCCGAGGATTGGGGTACACACGCTTGCTCGGGAGCGGCAGAATTTCTGCTGCGCTTGAGGTAGTCGTCGATTCTGCAAGTCCTGGCGCTATCGCCAAGGTCGAGAAGTCTGGAGGCTCCGTGATCGGAATAGGTGGATCAGAGGAGGAGTGAAATGACCGAAGAAGAAGAACTTCAGACCGTGAAGGGCATCGGGCCCTTCATCGCAGAGAAGCTCGAAGAAGTAGGTGTAGTCACTCTTGAGGATCTCGCAAACATCTCTACTGCCCAAGAAGCAGAGATCAATGAAATGCTCAAGCATTTCCCAGGTCGTGCCGGTCGAGATGACTGGGCGGGGCAGGCTCTGGCCATGCTCAAAGCCGATGCAAAGAAGGCTCAAGCTGAGGCTAAGAAGGCTCAGAAGAAGGCTGGTGGCAAGGCAATGAAAACCGGCACGAAGGGGAAAAAGGCAGGTGGAAAGATATCAGCGGCCAAGATCAGCGGCAGTGGCAAGCGCTTCGGAGCAATCCTTACCCCAAGCGTGATGGAAGGAATAGGTGCTCCATCTGGGAAAAGCCTTGGTGCATCGAAATCCTCGGCGTCTGCGAAGAAAAGCGGCAAAACAATCGGTTCTCAAAAATCTGCCAAGAAGGAGACAAAGGCCAAGACAATCGGTTCTCAAAAATCTGCCAAGAAGGAGACAAAGGCCAAAACAATCGGTTCTCAAAAATCTGCTAAGAAGGAGAAAAAGGCCAAAACAATCGGTTCTCAAAAATCTGCTAAGAAGGAGACAAAGGCCAAAACAATCGGTTCTCAAAAATCTGCCAAGAAGGAGACAAAGGCCAAGACAATCGGTTCCTCTACAACAAAGAAATCGAAGGGGAAGGCTGCCACCAAGGGCATCGGTTCAGCCGCCAAGGCCGCCAAGGGTAAATCCTCAGGTGCACGAACCTTGGGTCCGACTGCGAAGGGTGGCAAAGGTGGCAAACCAAAGCGTAGACTCCTTGGTGGAATGAAGTGAGTAAACATCTATGAAAAAATGGAGGATTACTGCCATGGCCACCCAACGACAACCGGTCATCTGGGCCATCGCTACCATCGGAGCCATCTATTGGGGGCTCCTGCTGTATTGGCAGAGAGATTACCTCTTCAATGCAGATCTGGATGAGGAACTTGCCGGCCTCAAAACACGTGCCATTCTTGGTATCGGGGCAACCATTCCGTATGTCGCCTACATTCTCTGGGCAGTAAGGGCGCCATTACCCGGAGGGCTCAGCGAGGTTCGTTTCATCGGGAAGTACGGGAAGTTCTTCGGTTGGCTATCCTTTGTCACAGGAGCAGTCGTATGGGCAATCAAGGATACCGGATTCGTAGGGTTCCTCTTTGTCGGGGGGCTGCTGATGGGACTTGCAGTCGCCTTGGCACTGGCCTGTTTGATGTATACCGGAGAGGAGTCGTCCAGGCTCTATGCTCTCAAACGTATGGTTGATGTCTATCCATCTATCAAGAAGCCCGAGGGGCACGTTCGATTCAACCAGAAATTATGGACCACCACGCTGGTCCTGATTATCTATTTCGCTATGACCAACGTCGTGATATGGGGGCTCTCAGGTACTGCCCTCGATATCTTCTCGAGTTTCCGTGCCATCATGGCCGGTGCTTCGGGTTCAATCATGCACCTTGGTATCGGTCCAATCGTAACTGCTAGCATCATCATGCAGTTGTTCGCAGGTGCTAAGATCATCCAACTCGACCTGCAAGATGGAGACGACAAGCAGGTGTACCAAGGAGTTCAGAAGATCCTTGTCATGATCATGATTCCAGTAGAATCTATTCCACAGGTGTATGGATTCCTTGAAGCAGATCCCGACCTCATTGCCCAGATTGGTTCAGGTTGGGCGAACACGATTATCGTGGCTCAGTTATTCGTCGGTTCGTACCTTGTCTTCCTACTCGACGAACTCGTTTCGAAATGGGGTATAGGCTCAGGTATCTCACTGTTTATCGCAGCAGGTGTGGCACAGAGCACGTTCGTTGGAACCTTGTCCCCCTTGAAAGTGGTCCCAGGACTTGCCTATGGATTCCAAAATCCACCATCTGGCACACTGCCGATGATATTCTACATGCTCAGATCATCGACGCACGCCGAACTCGTCTCCCAAAATGGATTTGAACTGATTCTACTCACACACGCCAATCCATTGGTCGCACTAGCCTCATCGGTGCTGGTGTTCCTCATCGTTGCCTATGCTGAATCATCGAAGATTGAATTACCACTCACTCACGGCAAGGTGAGAGGTCATCGTGGAAAATATCCGATAAGGTTGGTCTACGCATCGAACATTCCCGTAATTCTCATGGCAGCCCTGCTCGCCAACGTAAACATGTTCACGTTACTATTCTGGAGTCATGACATTCTGTCAACCGTACCAATCTTTGGAGCAAAGGGGGCATTCTCGATCGCGGAATATATCGGAAAGTATGACCCAGGAGCTACCGCGCCGTCCGACGGCATTGCATGGTACATTTCAATGGTCAGTGGTGTACAGGCGTGGTTGATGCCAATACTCAATCAAACCGGAGATGCCTTTGGACACACCATTCCACAGATACTTCTGCACGTCTTCCTCTACGTAGCAATCATGACGCTCGGCTCAATGGTCTTCGCGAAATTCTGGATTGAAACAACGAACATGGGGGCCAAGGACGTTGCTAAACAGATTGAACGAACAGGTATGCAAATTCCTGGATTCCGTAAAAGTCCTCAAGTTCTCGAGAAGATCCTGATGAGATATATTCCACCCGTGACCCTGTTCTCAGGTGCCTTCGTAGGGCTGCTTGCAGCGGGTGCTGACCTACTGGGAACCGTAGGTAATGCGACGGGAACGGGCCTGCTTCTGGCCGTGGGAATCATCCTGCGTACGTACGAACAGATTCAGAAAGAACAAGCGATGGAGATGCACCCAATGCTTCGTCAGTTCTTCGGCGCAGAATGAAGCACCTAGTCATCTTGATATAGGGACCCCAATTGGGGAGCCTGCCGGCGAATCAGGCGTAGGGTGGAGAGCCGTAAGGCGATGAACCCACTCATCCACGATTCGTAGGCCAAGGACGTGCGGTTCCGAGAAACCGGCTTCGGCCGCTCGCTCGGGGCTGAGGAGGTGAACCAATGTTTGCGAGGAGTGCATATGTCACTCCTCCGTCAATAGAAAGCGTGAATGAAATATTTCAGCATCGATCGTCCGAAAGGATCAGCAGAATCGTGTCAAACGACACACAACTCCGGTTGATCCTGCCGGAGGCGACCGCTATTGGAGTTCGATTAAGCCATGCGAGTCGAGAGTCTTAGGGACTCGGCGCACTGCTCAGTAACACGTGGATAATCTGACCTACGCTCGAGGATAATCTCGGGAAACTGAGTTCAATACTCGATAGATCACATGTCCTGGAATGGCTTGTGGTTGAAAGGTAACGGCGTAGGATGAGTCTGCGGCGTATCAGGTCGTAGTGGGTGTAATGGACCCACTAGCCCTCGACGCGTACGGGTTGTGAGAGCAATTGCCCGGAGATGGATTCTGAGACACGAATCCAGGCCCTACGGGGCGCAGCAGGCGCGAAAACTTCACACTGCAGGAAACTGTGATGAGGGAACTCCAAGTGGCAGCACTAAGTGCTGTCTTTTCTGGACTCTTAAACGGTCTAGGAAGAAGGGCTGGGTAAGACCGGTGCCAGCCGCCGCGGTAATACCGGCAGCTCAAGTGGTCGCCGCTTTTATTGGGCCTAAAACGTCCGTAGCCGGCTTGGTAAACCCGTGGGTAAATCAACCAGCTCAACTGGTTGAATTCCGCGGAGACTGCCTGGCTTGGGACCGGGAGAGGCGTGAGGTACTCTCGGGGTAGGGGTAAAATCCTGTCATCCCGAGAGGACCACCTGTGGCGAAGGCGTCACGCTAGAACGGATCCGACGGTCAGGGACGAAGCCTAGGGGCACGAACCGGATTAGATACCCGGGTAGTCCTAGGTGTAAACGCTGTGGACTTGGTGTTGGAAACCCCACGAGGGTCTTCAGTGCCGTAGCGAAGGTGATTAGTCCACTGCCTGGGGAGTACGGTCGCAAGGCTGAAACTTAAAGGAATTGGCGGGGGAGCACTGCAACGGGAGGAGCGTGCGGTTTAATTGGATTCAACGCCGGAAAACTCACCAGTGCCGACGGTTGTATGAAGGCCAGTTTAACGAGCTTGCCGGATTTTCCGAGAGGTGGTGCATGGCCGTCGTCAGTTCGTACCGTAAGGCGTTCTGTTAAGTCAGATAACGAACGAGACCCTCATCCATATTTGCCACCCTGGTCTCCGGATCAGGAGCACTATATGGAGACCGCTGGCGTGAAGTCAGAGGAAGGCGAGGGCAACGGTAGGTCAGTATGCCCCGAATGCACTGGGCTACACGCGCGCTACAAAGGGCAGGACAATGGGCGGCCACGTCGCAAGACGGCGCTATCCTGAAACCTGCTCGTAGTTCGGATTGAGGGCTGTAACTCGCCCTCATGAAGCTGGATTCCGTAGTAATCGCGTCTCAAAATGGCGCGGTGAATATGCCCCTGCTCCTTGCACACACCGCCCGTCAAACCATCTTAGTTGGGGAGGGGTGAGGCTGCCCACTTGTGGGGTATTCGAGCCTTTCTTCGACAAGGAGGGTTAAGTCGTAACAAGGTATCTGTAGGGGAACCTGCAGATGGATCACCTCCTAAGAAAAACCGGGGGCAGGGACCCATTTGGGTCCCTGTTCCCACTCATTCTTTCAGCACTGACTCTGTGCTTTGGGCGTGTAACGTGCTAGGCGATGTTGATCATCCATCTGTTCGTCGAGAGCATTGTGAGAAGCAGTATAGACCTCAAGAGAACCGTCCCCATCAAGGTCAGCTGCAGCAACTGTCAATGGAAGTTCAGTTCGACCATCGACTGTGGCTTTCACAAAGTCTGAACCTTCATTGAGAAGGAGAACTATTGGCTCTCGCTCGACCATTCGGTTGTCATGATAGGGAGTTTCATGCTGCAGAGCAGTAAGAACGATGTCAAGATCACAATCCCCATCTACATCCAAGGTAGCCGTGCCATAGGCACCCCAATGTTCGATAAGTCGCTGAGAAGTGAACACTCCTTGACCATCGTTAAGATATAACGACAGGCCGTGTATTGAACCAGGATCAATCGAGATTGGCAGATCGTCATCGAGATTGTCCCCATTAGTTGCCAATATATCGACATCTCCGTCCCCCTCTATGTCAACCAACTGAATACCTGACAGACCATACCACGAATTATCGGCTCTCACCACGTCCTCTGAGGTGAAATTCCCCTGACCATCGTTGCGCCAAAGTTGGATGATCTGCTGTTCTTGTGAGAGAGCAGCAAGGATGTCTAGGTCCCCATCCGCATCGATATCTGTAAGATGGGCATGTATGGTGCCGGGATGATCATCCAGAATATGCTCGGTCCATCCTGAGGAAGTCTGTTCAACCCAGATTAGACGACCACGTGTGTGGCCAAAGACGCAGACTGAAAGATCGATATCACCATCACCATCAAGGTCACCTGGTTCGGCACAGACTGTTCGAGCACCCATGCTAATCACGCTTGATACATTCCAACCGGAGGTACCATGCTCAAGGATGAGGACTCTTCCTGCAGCGTCATCCACCGGATAGAGCACACCTATGTCAGCAACGACGATCTCATCCTCTCCGTCACCATCCATATCGGCTATGGCTGTTCGAACTGGGCTTCCAAGACCAGATATGATCTCAGTCGTGCAGGATTGATCTGAGCAGCGAGTCACCAGCACCTCTCCAGAAAGTGGCTCTGTGATGAGCAGCACCGATTCATCGTCAATGGATGCAGGCATCAGATTGGCAACGACAATAGGGGTTGGGGCATCCACCGAAAGCAGGTCTGAGTCGAAGCGAAGCAGGGCTGAAGAGGGCAAAACCTCAGTGTCTTCACCACCAAGACAACCCGATGCTACGGACGAGACCACAATCAGCATGGCAAGAATGGTTCGCACGAGGTGAACACAGGCCCATGTGTCTTGAGTGCTGTTCATGCGCACCCCTATAACTCGAGCAAATCTCTCTCAAAGGTAATCAAACGAAGCGTGGGACCTGTCAGCCCTATTGTGATCACTGCGCCCCTGTTGAACGCGTATTCATCCCATCCATCAGACACAACGAATCCACGATGCATGTCAGAAGTGACCACAGTGGGCTGTTCAGTCCAATCGAGCCAGCCGGAGTCTCTAGAGTGATGGCGCTCCACAGGCAGGTCTCGCGTGTGAACAAGATAGTGAGTCCGCAGTTCAGTTGCCTGGAATGTAAGTGAACTCAGATCGGCTGCCTTATCCAACCAAGCACCCCGACCAAGCCAAGTTGAACAGAGCAGACCCGAAGAAAGATGACGCTCATCGAGGATCTTAGACCCAGACTCATCTATCCGCTGAATTCGATAACGAGAAGGGGAATAAGCTTGGGTATTGGCCACGAACAAATCGTTCAGAGCAGGGTCGCTCTGGATGGTATTTCCAGACGTGGTCACGATTGTGGCTTGAAGGCGTGGCAGAACGTTGGTGATAGCATCTCCCTTGAGTGCACGGTCGAGATGTTCCTCGAATCTCTCGGCATCCGAATCGAGGTAGAAGCCCACGCTTCCCTCAGGATCATTGACGACAGGATGACTGTTGACACCAAGCACGGGAATCTCGGAGCCCACATTGTGGGCGATTGAGGTCAGTGTTCCATCTCCACCAACCACGATGACCATGTCCCTATCCTCAAAATCAGACCTTTCAACAAGATCACGGGGGCGCAGAGAGAAGGTCGCGCGCTGTGCCTGTTCGGCCTGCCTGCAAGCAGCCTCAACCTTCTCCATGCAGCGATCATGGGCTGATTCGAAGGTCTTCTTGAACACAACGAGGATCTTCACACACAGCCTCCGTTGGAATCAACTGGGTGGTGGGATAGGAGGGTAGCCTGCTGCTGCTCCAGTGGCAGGAGCCATGGGGGCAGGAGGTGCATCAGCGGGCAATGGGGGAGGTGCTGCTGCTGCTCCGGGCATTGGAGCTGCTGCCACACCTGGCATCACTGGAGGAATCGCGGCCGCGGCTGCGGCAGCGGCAGCTGCCTTCGCAGCCTTCTTCTCTTCCTTGAGACGATTGCGTTCGGCAGCCTTCTCAGGATCCGAGCCCAACAATGTCAATACCATTGCAACACAGGCAAGCACAGCTAGAAGGAAACCTGATGCTGGACGCCATGAGGCTGATTCCTTGGCGACGATCTCCTTAACCTCAGGAGAATCATCACTACCACCCCAATACATATCGACGTCATATTCATAATCTGGAGAACCGAATATATTCTTGAATTCGATGCGCTTATCGCACCGTTCAAGGTCATCCTGGTTTCCTTCCTCACAACTCACATCCTGGGCAAGGACCCTTCCGGTACCATCCTGAATTGCATCTGCACCTCCAACGAGGAACAAGGCAACTGCAAGACCAATACAAGCAGTTGCTGCAATAGAGAGAATCGCATCTTTGCCTTCAAGACGATCACCGAATAGGAAGTCGGTCATAATCAGGGCAAGCGATATCAATAACAGGAACCGAATCTGTGCAAAGAAAACAATGGCTCGACTGAAGGTAGTGCCCAACAAGGAGTCGACTGCCTCAGCATCCGTTCTAATAGCAGCAGCCGTCCCAGATTCAGTCGTCGCAACATCGTCATTCGTCTGCACGACAGAAGTTTGACTGGTCACGATACGATCAGGGCCAACAACCAATTTCTCTTTTGAATTCTGCTTATGCTTATCATCTTCAATTGTAGTCGCCTGTGATAGTGTGAACCATGGGAGCATCACAGCTCCAATGAGTAATGCCAAAGCAATTCCGCGGATTGTAGCCTTCTCCATGACACGCCAACAGCATTTACGTTTTCACGCTACCGCTTCTCACGCTGTCCAGGGTCCCAAAGAAAACCATCCTCATCCGAGAGGTCTGGTCTTTGACTTCGAGATATCGTGCCAACAGCAAACAGGACTGCACCGATGGCAAATAGGACCATCGTCACCGCCCCAACCCCTAGGAATATCACACTCCCATCAATTCCCGCTCCTTTCGTTGCGATAGGGGGGGTTGTTACAAGAGAGGCATTCTCGGAGGAGTTCAGATCACCGTTCAACTGCGAATCACCTGACTGAGGGTCTGATGTAGTCGTATTCTCAACTGTCGAGGGATCGTCGGGCGTTGGTCCACCTTGACCTGTCGAAACAACGGCCAAAGTGCCCCCTGTTCGATCACCATCAACCATCTCGATGTCATAGTATCTGGACCAAAGAACGCTCAGATCGATGTGAGTATTGCCATGCTTTGAGCGATTGATGACATCGAAATAGCGGGCATCGCCAGTCGTGAAGATTGGATCTAGAGGAACATCACCGTAACCTGGCCATTCATCATCAAGCCAATCTTCAAACTCTGAGAGCGATCGACTCTGGCCATCTGTCCAGTGCTCCTTCATCGCTGTGGTATCACCACTCATCGAGATGGCCATGTTCGATGATATCTCAGACCATCGTTGGTGGCCATTGAAGGCACTCGGGAAGGTCACATCGACTGCTTTACTGAATCCAGAACCCTCGATGCTCTCCCAATCATCACCCTTCAAGGCCTTCATGATGAATTCGTCTCCGAACAGAGGCATCCCTCCAACCATAGTCAAACGGACATCGGCATCAATGGCCTCTATCATGTTCCGATAGGGATCTTCATGGAAGGTATCAAGCACAACGATGTCGGCCACCATGTTCGGAAGAAGGCGACCAACATATTCGTCCCAATTGTTGGCGAAGGATGGGTTGCGAGTCACCATAGATACCAGATCATAATCGCTGAAGTGTCCGCCCATCACTTGCTGGTTCCATTGATCAGCGACCTTGAGTTCATGCAAGGATGACTTTGCACCACTCGGACTCCAGTCAGGGGCCAAGGAGATGCGAACCCCATATCTGTCCGCTGCCCGGACATCGGTCGTGTTGCCGTACAGCAATAGATTAGACAATGGCGACCAAGCAAGGTCTGCACCTACTGCTCCCATCTGCTGGAATTCGGCAGGAGTCAAGGCAGTTCCATGGACCAGAATCAACTCATCTACCAGAAGACCATTCTGAACCAAGATATCGAATTCAGCTCGACTCGATTCATCCACACCTTCGGCCAGATGCAAGTACCATCCATCAAGCGTATGTGATTCATTGCCTCGAGTGATGTGTGCACCCACATAATCATCCTCAAGCGTGGTCACTTTCGTATGGATCTCATCACCATGGCCAAAAGTGTCCAATTCGATGTTGCGAACAAGAATATCATCCCACCCAGAGGTATAACTCGTAGGGCTGCCTTGGACTGCAGTGACGCCACCAGCGAGGGCTTTGACCTCTGAATACTTCATCTGTTCATCGCCGAAGCCCCAGAAGGAAGCATACTGGTTGAGGTTCTTGTGCCATGTGATCGAGCGCCCATAATCGGGATGATTCTTCCATTGATTCCGATTCGCGTAACCTCCCTCTGAACTCTGACTGGTTGACGAGACATGGACATCAAAATCCCATAGTGGCACGTGATTGTAATGCATGTGATTGTGGCCATCAATCAGGCCAGGATAGATGGTACCACCCGTCTCAATGACTGTGATGCCAGTGATATCGACGGGTGGTTCAGACTCCCATATCGCTTCGATCTTCCCATCCTGAATGAGGATGGAGGCATCTTCTTTCACCGCATTCTCACCGGTCATTGGAACCACTCGGCCACTAAGGATGTAGGCATCCGAGTACTGAGTCGAATCAATTGGGGTACATTCACTGTGAACTGAAGAGTCAACAACAGACCAAGTCTCGGAGTTGACAAGACCCGGTGTTGGGTCGGATTGAACCCATTGCGAACCATCCAATGCATAGGATGAACCGTAGAATGACTGCGAATTCCTATCAGTGAACGAGGCGGTGTCAACAAGTGCGCCCGAGGCATCGAGCAGAACGATATCGCCCCCCTCATACCAATTAAGATGAATATTCGAAGAAGCACTGAACACCGCCCTGTAGCTTCCTGCAGGCATCAGACTACCTGAGCCAGCAAGGGTGCATGACATTCCCGAAGATGCTCCACCTTCCAAATACTCTAACGTGAATCCAGCCAAATCCAAGTCCACTCCGGTCGGATTGTGCAACTCGATGAATTGATCAGAATATTTGCCATATTCACCATCTCCATTCAGATCAAGGGCACCATGGCAATTTGTGCATGTGTTGTTTGAGTACAGTGAGTTGGTACTGACATAGAATTCACTGAGGATGATGGAACTCGACGCCTGTCCTACAACTGGAACAACCGGGAGCAAGCATAGCAAAAGAAGAGTGGCGACAAGCCCTGCACCCCTTTGCATGTAATGAGCCGAGACCGCGCCCCATATGATGGTGACGTCACCATGTTACATCTAGACCCCATCTTATACACATCTCGCGGAGGACATCCTCAATGGTCTATCGACAGAAGGAATCCATGCTTTCTTGAACTCCGAATCGCTGGGGTGTTCATGGCAGACCACCTACCTGAACCGAACCTCATAGAAGCCTCTGCACACTGCGATGGACCCTGTGGAGTATATGACCCAGCCAGTGCTCGAATCGCTGGAGAAGCAGTGCAATCAATAACCAACAAAATGCTTGCACTTGAGTGCCCAGATACCTCGAATGCAGGAGGGATGGCAACGTATCTGAACACTATGAGCCGGTACGCGGCTATCAAAGAGGAAGAAGCACAGAAGTGTAAGGACGAACTACTGATTCTGTGGACGGATTTCTTCAAGCCACAACATCTTGAAGGAAATCCAAGTCTTCACGACACATTCTGGAAGGCTGCCAAACTGTGCAGTGCATGCAAAGTCGAAGTCTCACCCGCACATGCTCAAGAGTTGATGGATGCTATCGAAGCCATTCACAACATGTTTTGGGCGGTCAAAGGACGAGAGGTCCCTTGGATTCGAGCCTCCTAAGAGGTATAACGTGATCACAGTCATCATCCGAGGTGATAGCATGTGGCCCACCCTCAGGGATGGGGACAGCGTCGAATTCGAGCCGATTGAATCCTCCGTCCTGAAGATTGGAGATATTGTGTTGGCTCAGCATCCACTCACTCCAAACATCCGATTGGTCAAACGAATCTCAGAGATAGTGGAAAAAAGATATTTTATAGAGGGCGACAACCCCGATCCTTTGGCAAGTGAAGACAGCCATAATTTCGGACCTGTTGACAGAAATGCAATTATGGGATTCAGAAGACAAGG
>Ga0066850_10001669_pt1 | contig 11541 bp, 22 predicted proteins | sample ETNtaG_4_FD_67282 | JGI IMG/M metagenome (GOLD analysis project Ga0066850, IMG submission 67282) | Marine microbial and viral communities from oxygen minimum zone, Eastern Pacific Ocean - ETNP201406SV67 | ecosystem: Environmental > Aquatic > Marine > Oceanic | place: Pacific Ocean: Eastern... | reverse complement strand
TAGGAGCCGATCTAACTTTTTTAATTTTTTTCTTTTTTAAATTTTTCATCATAATAATATTATATCACACTTTTTAGCAAATGTAAAGTGTTTTTTTACTTTTTCTTTGCTTTAGGTTTATATTTCCATTCATAAAAATAATGATTATCAATTTTAGCTACTCGTTTCTTTTGTTTAGCCCATGCAGGTCTAATATAATCTGCATGATACCATAAAGATTCACCTACTTTATTATCTATTCTATTATGGTAAACACCGTACGCAATCAATTTAGCTTCATCCCAAATTTCGAGATCGATCTCTGGTATCTCATCACTCTTTCCATCGCAATACCAACTAAATTGACAACGATTTTTAACAGGTATTCTTACTTCTGGATCTTTCCAAGATGGTCTAGTAGGCCCCTGCTGTACTACTTCACATACATTATTTGGAAAATATTCCGATTCAACTCTATTCATAACTACTTGAGAAACCCCAATCATACCCATATGACTTTGATTTCGTGCTTCCCAATATGCATTAAGGGCTAAGCACAATATTGCTTCTGCGATCATATTACCTCCTATTAATAATAAAGATTAAAAAATGATGCATCAATCCAAATTGCAATTAAACTTATTAATAAACCATACATAATTATATTAAATTTTGTCATTTTTTAATCCCATTCATTATCATAACGAGTTGTTTGGCGATATCTTTCGCCATAATATTTTTCTGCATATTTACTAGCATCAGTATATGCATGAATATTATTACCATTATCATATTTGTCCATATAGTGAGTTTCAGTTTTACGAACTCTACTATTACGTTTAAGTTTTTTATTTAATTTCAGAGAAACTTCTTTAATAAGAGCTAGTCTCTCTTCCATTGAATGTGCGATTTTCACTTTAGCCATATATTCCTCCTATTTGATAAGCTAACCATAATATAAAAATTGACATAATTGTCACGTATGTTCTTTGAAAAAGAAGCCACGCTCCCACCGCAGTAAAGAGGAGAAAAATGAGTGGGTGGGAGGTGGCCTCAGTATAAAGAAAGTTCCAAATGTCTGTTAATACCAGCTCCATTTAGACTGCTTCCTTTTGTCCCTGAATAATTCTATTATCACCTTCAATTTGAAGAACACATTTATTAGTTGCAAGATTATCTACCCAACCAACAAATTTACCAGCTAAGTGAGCAAACTCCTTACGAGTTTCATTAAACTTACCGGCAATATAACCTCGTTTCTGAAACCATACACCTTTAGAGTTTTTCTTTAACTCTGTAGGAAGATAAAGAGTTCCCCAACCATTTGGGTCATCTTCTTTTTGAGATTTAACATAGTCAGTATCCTCATCTGAAGAAACCACAGACCAAGTTGCAATGTATGACTTAAAATAGTCATCATCACAATTAATGAAAGGTTTAACTTCCTCGATGATAGCATCAAGGTTGTTGATATCAACATCGTTGATAACATAGGTAGAACCTATTTTATACTTCCAACGATATTCACCAGTGAATCCGGTATGAGCGGCATAATTTTCTTCATCTTGCATTTCAATAATAAGTTTCATAAATTTTTCTCCTTTTTCATTTTATAAGTATACTATAACACATATCTACACTAATGTAAAGTGTTTTTTTAAATAATTTGCATTTTTTTTCGGAGGTGTTACATAAATGATACACTATTAATGTATAGATTTAGAAATCATATTATGATCATTTATTCTGAATCTTAATTCAGATAGTGTTTCTTTAGCACTTTCTAAAATCTGTTCAATAGGTTCATCATTAGGAAATTGAGTAGAATATAATTCTATAGCTGTCTTAAGTAAAACTGCAGCTTGCATCATTATAACCTGATCTTTTTCTAGGTCAAAATCTTTATTATAAAACGAATTTAAAATTTGATATATTCGATTCTGAAATGTACCTAGTGCCATTATTTCTTTATCCATATTCTAATCCTTTCTATAATATATTATATAACAAAACTGTTTAAATGTAAAGGGAAAAATTAAACAGCGAAGGATTCGCCGCAACCACATTGTGCTGTGGCATTAGGATTCACTACTTTTAAATATGAACCACCTAGTTCTTCTATATAATCTACTGTACAACCAGAAACAAACATTTCTGCCATGGGATCTAACCAAAGATTTTCTACTGTTGGTTCAGCATCAGTCACACCCCATTCATATGTAAACCCTGAGCAACCACCACCTTTTATAGCTAGTGATACGTTAGGTTTACCTACCTTTTTTAAATATTCTTTTGCTTTATCTGTTACATTTAAAATCATTATTATATTTATATAAAAAAACCCCCAATAAATGGGGGTTTAAGTTTAATTCTAATTAATTACCAGCTAAATGTAATACCTGCTACAATATCTTCATTAGCCCAATCTGATGTCATTCCAGATTTTACATAAGCATCTAAATTAGCAGCTAATCCATAATTAACTTTCCAGTCTACTCCTTCAAAGCTTGTATTATCTAAATCCCAATCAGCATCAACTGAAATTGATAAATCGTCCATTGACCAAGTTTTACCAATTTGCGCAGAAAGAGCAGTTACTTCGGAATCCATATTGTATTCTCCAGTAGTTTCCCAATCTAAACCTAGCATACCAGCATGAGCTGGTAAAGTTAATCCCATGGCAAGTACCATGGATAAAATAATTTTTTTCATTAAGTTCTCCCTTAAGATAAATGTGTGAATTCACATTAATATTTATATTACTTTTTAAATTTGATCCTATATTGTTTACCTTGATGCCAAAATTTTATTACACTATAATCGTAGACTGTTTCAGATATCTCTTTATATCTCGTCTCATACCGACACATTCTCTGAGTGCCAGCACTAGCGTCACTATTTGAATGACCAAACATAGCCCCAAGTACAGCTCCAAGTGTTCCACCATCTTTTACTCCTTCAATTTGATTTCCTATAATACCACCTATAATAGCCCCAGTTACCATATCACCACTTTTATCTCCAGATGATGTTACATTTTTACATACTTGAACTTTTGTTGGATTTGTTTGAGTATATATTTTTTTATAGTGATCATGAATGGTTCCACCAACTCCAACTTCGGATTTCCCGTCCGCCAGAACTGGATGACACGATGCCATCAACAGCATTGTGCTTAATAATAAGTGAGTTTTTTTCATCTGTTAATTCCTTTATTCTTTCATAACTTTTATATATCTGTTTTTGCATTTCAGTTATATTTATTTTTAATAATCTATTTTCTTCACTTAATTTTAAAAGTTCTCTTCTAAAGACTTCGGCTTGGGAGTCTTCGTGATTTTTCCACTTTTTTTCTTCCACTGTTTTAATAATACCTCCTGCATCTTATAAGCTTCTTTTTCTGCTGGGTGATTAATATAATCTTCCCAAAATATCATTCCACCTTTATGTACAGAAAATTTATAATTATCCAACAAATTATCATAAATATATTGTTTTACATGCACAATTTCGTGAAATACTGCAGTTAAAAAATCATCACCATATTGTTTCTTATTTATATTTATTTTATAGGCTCTATCGTCATATTCAAAACAATCATCACATTCTGAACCTAATTCGATTTTAATATAATATTTACGTGCTTTTGGAAATAATTTTTTAATAGCAAAACAGGCCGCGGTTTCAGTTAATTTTCTCTGATTTTTTCCACCACCTGTTATTTGTAAATAACCCATTATCTCTCCAGGGTTACAAAGTCACCAAAGTGTTTATCAAAAGTTTGAATCAAATCATCATAATCTCCTGAAGTCATTTCATTGATTATGGCATCGGTATTTAAACCAAGTTGATTAGCAAATCTTTTAGCATGCCCCATAAGAGCAAATGCATTTCCATCAGGACCAGTTATATCTATAACTATTTCTGATTTAGGTTGTTTTTCTCGGATTGTCATATTCTTTCCACTCCTCATAAGTTAAATATATATCGCGATCTCTATCATAATATGAACCTATATAACGATCATAATATAATACTTTCCCACTACGGGTTACAAACGGGGATTCCATACCTGGAATATCCGAATAAAATTTTCTATCAAAAGATGGTAAAACTGTCACTGCCATATTAAAGCGCCTTTGTTGTTAATGTTTTATTCCAAGCTTCTTCAGCTTTTTTTAAATTTTTATTAAATAATATCATACCAGGAGCTCTATGTAATAGACTTCTAATATATCCAATAGAAAGCCCCATTTCTTCAGCTATTTCTTTATTTTTTAAATTATATTTAATTTTCAATTTATAGGCTGTTAACATATTAGGAACTGCTGAATCAACCGGTCTATTCCTAGAACTGAATATAGTTGCTTTAGTATTTAATATATAATTTTCTAATTCAATTGTTAACATTTATTATAAACCCCTTATTAAAATTTGACCTAAATCTATTCTTTCAAGTATAAAAGTTAAGTTATGAAGTCTTTCTCTTAATGTTTTATAAATGGTTGATTTATCGTTTTTCTTTATTTCAACTAATTTATCTAATTCTGTAATTTCGTTTTGAAATCCCCATAGATCTTCTGCTTCCATTACAGCATTTGGTTTGCAATATTCTTCTAAATCATATATGTAACTAAATTCATTCTGTAACATTAGGCCACCTCTTTATTTTGAAGTGAATGACCTAAATAAGTGTGAAGGTCAGATGCAAGTTCTAGATCAGTATCAACAATTTCTGCAGACATTGCAGCAGGATATTGTAAAGCTATTTCTAATATTTCGGCTAAATGTAATGCTGTGCGAACTCTTGAAGGTGCACCTGGAATATAATGATCTGAAAGAGCTTCTTCAGCTTCTTTTAAATGGTTTATGATATTTTTAATATCTTGTTTTAAATTTGTTTTTTTCATTTTTTCTCCTCATTTTTCATTTTATAAGTATATTATAACACATTAGTGGGAGATTGTACAGTATTTTTTTCAATTAATTTGCATTTTTATTGGTAGGTGTTACATAAATGTTACACTTTTATGCATCTGATATATTATCAAAATCTAATGGTTTTGGTTTTTTTATATTATTATATGTGATAATATGAACATTATTATCTATATTAACCTTTATTTTATCATGTGGGTGATGTAAAACCCATTTAACATTAGGAAATTCTCTAAACATACTTTGCCAAACTGGTCTCCAATTATCTGATAATCTTAAATTATTTGCATTACCTCTATCTGACATAAGATTAAAATCTGATACACTATTCATATTAAAATCAAAAAGAGAATCAAATCCATATAAATGAATTTCATCTGCTTTTAATTTATTAGCAGAATAATGTGCTGCCATATGACCACAATTAAAATCAGTATAATTTTTTACATATTTTGGTAAAATAGTATAAAATTCTTTAACTTGTGGAGCTACTTTTAAATAATATTGTGGATTCATTTCCATCCAATGTTTAGGTCTAAACCCCAATACCCATTGACCTGGAACCATTATACCACCTTTTGTCATAGCATCCATAAATTTATAATCTACAATAATAGTTGCATACTTATCGGGTATTTCAAAACCAATTTGATTACAACCAAGTTTTAAACCTTTACGAGGAACTTCATTATATAAAAATGAAGAATCACCATTACCTATTATATGAACAACTCTAGCCATTCATCATCTCCTTAATTCTTAATTTTCCCTTGTGTCCTGTCCAATGTATTATTTTCTTATTCCAACTATCTTGATCATCATGTTCTAGTTGAAGCCTTAACCAATTATATTCATTTGGTAATGGATTTATATATGTGACTTTTTGCATCATATCTAATTTAGCATAAAGAACTTCTTGGTCTCCTACTTCTGTAGTGTTTTCTTTTACCCAATTAGCCCAATTTCTTAATATCATAGGTTTTCCTATAAACCCAACAACTCCAGAATTATACCATGGTCCGTTAGTACCTCGTCTTAAAGTCCACGGTTTATCCTCAACCATATTTAATTTATTTGGTTCTAATAGATCGAATATGTCTTCAATATTAGTTAATACCTGACAATCTGTATCTAACCAAACTGTTTTATGTGCTGGTGAACTATACATAACTTTTGGTTTTTTAAACCAACCATTTACTTCACTATTATTTTCAGCATTCATTATCGCATGAAAATAACCCTTTATAGATTCTAAATTTTTTACACCAAAGTTTGCAAATATTAATGGAGCAGTATTATGTTTTTTATAATTTTCCACAAACCATGGGAGCATCCATTCATTAGTGTGGTCGCATCCAGTTATAAAAGCTGTATCATATTTCATAATATTTTAAAATCCTTATTATAGTTATGTTTGGCCACAGAACCTTCTACGTTTTGTATAGTAGTAAAATAATCATCGGCTTTTATTGGCCATGGATAATATTCTTGGATCCAAGGAAAATCTCTTTTATTTAAAAATAAATCTGGCGTAGTTGTTTCAGATTTTTTTAATAATAATTTAGCACCGGTTGGAGAAATCATATATGCATGTGTCCCTGGTAACCCTCCGTGAGGTTTTGAAAATAATTTAAAAACTCCGGTTTGTAATGTTGGTTCCATATATTTTCCATAGCTAGGTTTTCCTAAATTCATAAGTCCATAAAAATATTTATTATCAGGTATTTTATCAATAAAAATCGCATCATGTTCTAAAACTAAAATTATTTCATTTAATTCTAGACATTTATTCCAAAGTTCTTTATGTGAAAGATAACAACACATTGCTGGTTCTAATTTCGAATATCTAGTATCTACTTTAAAATTGTCGATAGATAAACCATCTTTTGCAAATTCATATCTTAAATTATTTTCTGGAGTAATGGCTTTAAATGGAGTTAAATTATGAAAACCAAATTTTTTACCTGATTCAATGCATCTTTTTGTGGCTTCTACAGATTTTTTATTATTTAGCATTGTTATAATATATGACTTCATACCGTTGTAGATCCTATTCCTTGAACTTGTGTATAATAAGGATAGATAACTTTTATATCTTCAGGGAAAAATTGTAAACACATAAGAGCATCATTGGGCCAAAAACCCTTTTGTTTTAATTTTTCCAGAAGTTTTTCTGCAAAATATGGTCTAATAATATAAGCTGAATTACCAGCCAAACCTTGAGGCATGGTATATTTAGATAAAACATATGGAGCAGGTTGTACTTCTCTTTTTAAACGAATTATATCATTAAATTGATATGATGAATGTGTTGCACCACGAGGGTCATTTAATCCTAGTACACCACCTTCCCATTTAAAAGGTTTAAACTCTTTAATAAAAATAGCATCGTGTTCTAAAATCATTATTTCTTCATTGAGATCAATACATTTTTTCCAAAGTTTAGCATGTGAAACAGTACAAGCTAATTTTTTATCTATACTAGATGTTTTATAACTTTTAAGAATCATACCTGATTCTTCATCTATTCTTTCTATATCATCATTCAGTGGATACGTCCAATATAATTTAGGAAATTCAACTAAATCTCTTTTTAAAGTTTCTGGTGATGATTGCTGAAAAAATTCTAGTTGACCATTAAAAGATTTAGCACAACAATTCATTGCCTCTACAGAAACTTTATTATTTTTATCTCCAATTATATAAACTTTCATATCATATACGTTGTTACATTTATATTATTTCTTTTAAAATTAGGATATTTACTTTTTAACACAGTAAAAGAAGAACTATCCTCTCTTGTATTATGAATTTTAGGCACTATTCCTTCAACAGGATTTCTAAATTTAACCATTAATTCATAAGTGGGTATTTCGTTTTGTTTAGTAATATATATTATTTCTGTTTTTGCCTGTTCTATTAGTTCATCTATAGATTTATTTGAAAATATTACATTTCTCCAATCTGACATCATAGGTCTTTTTAATTCTTTGCACTTACCAAAAATAAAATTAGAATCACGATGTTTATAAATTAAAGGAACCCAATAATTTGTAAATATATTTGAATCAGTCATTTCAGTTATAATCGTAATCATACCATCTCCGGCATTTTTAATTTTAATGCATTTGTAAAATGTTGAAATTTACCTATAGGTTCACTAGTCCAATGTCTATTTGCTATACTATTCCAAGTCCAATCTAATTCTGTAACATTAAATATAGGATTAGATAATTGTAAATTTATATACATCTGTTCAGTATATCGTGTATGCATATAATAATCATCAACCGAAGTAAAGAGTTTTCTAGCTTTTAATCTTCCTTCTCTACTCCATAGCTGAACTCCACCATTCATATATCTATATTTTTCATTTGGATATAATTTAGATTTAGGAAACATCCAATCTTTTCCAAATATTTTTTTACCGTAAGCAATAACACCTCTGTGATAACCTGGAGATTCCATTACTTTTTCCATCCAATCTGCTGATCTACCACCGTGTATTCCATACTCGTGAGCCATAGCAATATCACCAATATCAATATCAAAAATATTTTCTTTAGTTTTTAAAAGTATATCTAAATCTATAGATAATATTTTATTATATTGATCAAAGTAAGGGTCGTATATAATTCTTAAAGCGTCAAGTCTAGGATCTAAATGTGTAAAATATCTTTCATTTGATAACATATACATTGCTTTATTATTATCGGCATATGTTTGAGCAGATCTAGATCCAATACGAGCCCAATTAGGCATTCCTTCACCACCCATAAATGCATCATTTGCTTCATAAGGTATATAATATTGATAGACTAAGTTTAACATAATTTAAAATCCATAACTCATATTTAAATTTTTTAATTTAAAAGTAAAATATTCAGGTGTGACATATTGTAAATTAACATTTTTTGTGTTTATAAAAAAATCACTTTGATCCCAACCATATTTTTCTAATATATTTAGTAGTTTTTTAGCACCTATTGGTGTGATAGCATATGCTCCTGTCCCTGGAATTAAAAGAGAATTTTGAAATATATTATTGAACCTATAATATAATGGACTATAATTATAATTATGAACACCTAAATCTAAATTTGGTTTATTCATTACATGATCAAAAACTGGTTGTTTAAATGCTGATGTCACATTTAATATCAAAACTTCATTAAATATTTGATTATTCCATTGTCGTATACAAGAAGAATCTTGTTCCACAAAAGCAACTGGTTGATTTAATTCTATACACTTTTTCCAAATTCTAACATGATTAGTAAAACACGATTTTTTAGTTTCATAAATTTTTTTATTTTCTGATTTAAAACATTCTGCTCTACCATTTTTTATTTCTGGATATTGAGTATATTCATTTAAAGTAGCTGGAGTAACTCCTTCGAATGGTTCAGCATCAAAATTAGAATTATTACAACTTTCAATACACTTATTCATGTATTGTTCAGATTTTTCATGACCTTTTACATATATAACAAAAGTTTTCATAATTTAATTCCAGGTAAATGAGCCTAATTCTAAATCTGCATATCTATCCCAATTTGGTCTATCTAATAGTGTAGGAAAAATTTGTTTTTTATCATTAAATTCTACTAAATCATTTCTAACATAAGATACTTCTATAACTTCTGGTACAGCCTGACCTTTAACTTCAAATACACTTCTAAAATTATTACCGTGAACATGATAAGGAGTGAAATTTTCTTTTAAAACATTAAAAGTAGTTTTCATTTTATCATAATACCAATATTCCATTCTACCTCTTTTAAAATGTGTTAAATTTAATATACATTTATCAAGGGAATGATATTCTATAATAATTTGAGAAAAACATTTTAATATTTTTTGTGGAGTATTTGTAAATATATCATATTCCGCACCCTCAACATCACATTGTAAAATTAAATTATTTTTGTTTACATGACCATTTTCTTTTATAATAGTTTCTATAGTTTTTAAATTATTTGTATTTTCTGCACCTATACCAATATTTTTAAATTTAAATTGATTTTCCCAAAGGGTCGATAATTTTGAAGGAGAAATTGTATGATCATACATATAATTTGTATATCCCCTTGAAGCCATATCTTTTTCAAAAGATGATACATTACCAACTCCAAAAGAATAATTAATTGTACCTGTTAATAATTCTTCTAATAAAATATAACCCCCATCAGATAATCCACCTATGCGAATAGGAGTTTTATTTGTTGATATAGGAGATATTTTTTTCAAAGTTTCTACTATATCATCTGTAGAATATTTAGTTTGATTTAATTGTCTCATTTATTATATCTTTCTATATCTGCTTTAACCATCATATGTATTAATTCATCAAATGTTGTTTCACTTTCCCAATTTAATTTTTCTTTTGCTTTTTTAGAATCACCTAAAAGATTTGGTACTTCTGCAGGACGCATGAAATCAGGATTTTGTTTAATATATTTTGACCAATCATTAACTCCTATAGCTCCAAATGCTCTATCTAATAATTCTCTTATAGACCAAGTTTTACCTGTAGCAATTACAAAATCATCAGGATCTTTTTGAAGCATCATCCACATAGCTTTCACATAATCACCGGCAAAACCCCAATCTCTTTTTGGCTCCAAATTACCTAATTCAATGTGATCTTTAAGACCCATTTTTATTTGAGCAACACCATCAGTAATTTTTCTTGTTACAAATTCTTTTCCTCTAATTGGACTTTCATGATTAAATAAAATTCCGCAAGATGTACGAATACCAAAACTTTCTCTATAATTTATCATTGTATTATGAGCAAATACTTTTGCTGAACCATAAGGTGATCTAGGTCGGAATGGTGTTAATTCATTTTGACTAAAATCATCTTCCCAATTATTACCATACATTTCTGATGTACTAGCTTGATAAACTCTAGCATCTGGAGCATAATTTTTTACAGCTTCTAAAAGATATAAAATACCTAATCCATTTGCATTTGCTGTATGAATAGGTTCTTGCCAACTTAATCCCACAAAACTCATAGCTGCTAAATTATAAACTTCATGCGGTCTACTAGTTTTTATGGCATTATTTACACTTGATGGATCAGTTATATCTCCAAATATTATTTTTATTTTATCTGTAATTTTTAAATAATCTAAATTTTCATAACTTTGATTTACTCTTCTAGAAGCAAAACCATATATTTCATATTTAAAACCTAATAAAAATTGTGCCAAATAAGCGCCATCTTGTCCAGTAATACCCGTAATTAAAGCTCTTTTTTTCATATTATTTTTCCTAGTAGATAATTTAATGGCGATCCATTTTTAGCAGCACGAGTTATATGATCCGTGTGATAACTTAAACCATCTCTTAATGGTGTGTATATGTGTATTTGAGAATGTTTTTTCCATAATTGAGCCATGTGGAACATACCACTTTCCATACCAACGTGAAGATCTGCGTGATATAGATAATAACCTATTTCAGCAAGAGTCATATTTTTACCAATATCAATAACTTTATATCCATTATTAATATAATATAATCTTAATCTTTCTATAACAGTATCTGAAGGTCTTCTTGGAGCACTACCATCAAACTGCATTGTTATAAATTTTTCAGGTAATATTATATGGT
>Ga0066850_10001668_pt1 | contig 11541 bp, 10 predicted proteins | sample ETNtaG_4_FD_67282 | JGI IMG/M metagenome (GOLD analysis project Ga0066850, IMG submission 67282) | Marine microbial and viral communities from oxygen minimum zone, Eastern Pacific Ocean - ETNP201406SV67 | ecosystem: Environmental > Aquatic > Marine > Oceanic | place: Pacific Ocean: Eastern... | reverse complement strand
CCGGACATGAATGGTTCCATTTCTTCGATGCATTCGGTGGTTGCCAGCAAACATCCGATTCCAGTTGGACCGCACATCTTGTGCCCACTGATGGCAACAAAATCAGCACCCATTGTAGAAAAATCAAGCCGCTCATGAGGTGCAGCTTGGGCTGCATCAATCAGGACTTTGGCACCGCAGTCATGTGATTTCGAGATGATTTCAGACACTGGGTTTGCAACACCTAGAACATTTGAAGTGTGTACGACACAGACCAATCGTGCCCCCGGTAAAGATGCGGAGAAAATCTCCATGTCTAGCGTATCTTGTTCGGTATCGATTGGGATCACGCGAATCTCAATTCCCTTTTCTTCGGCCAACAACTGCCAAGGGACGATGTCAGCATGATGTTCCATCTCGGTGATGACAACTGCATCACCAGCATTGAGATTGGAACGAGCCCAACCCCAGGCAACCAAATTGATGGCTTCTGTGGTTCCACTGGTGAAAATCAGGTTGTCCCTTGTGGTGCCAAACCAATCTGCCAGTGTGTCTCTAGATGCCTCAAATTGCTCGGTTGCCTCGGCGGCTAAAGTGTGTACTGCGCGGTGAACATTGGCGTTTGATTGCTCATAGTATCGAGTCATGGCATCAATTACAGATTGCGGTTTTTGGGTAGTTGCGGCATTGTCAAGATAGACTAGGTCCTTTCCGCCTGAGACCTTTCGAGATAGGATTGGGAAGTCTGAGCGAATCGCATCAAGGTCGAGTGTCATGTGACTTCCCCGGTCCTACGGACCGGACAGACTGATATGAAGGCACGTTTCAGAACGGATTACAAATCGGCCGCTAAATCACGTGTCAGAATATTCAGTAAATATTCGTGAACAACAGAACTACCCATGTCGGTAAGCGTTGCATTCAGGAAGGCAGCAACTAGCATATCTCTTGCTTCAGGACCACTAAATCCACGTGTTTTGAGGTAGAACATTTGATCATCATCTACGGGTCCATTCGCCGTACCGTGTCCACATCCAACGACTTCATTCTCACTGACTTCCAATTCAGGTATGCTATCTGCCTCAGCCTCTTTACTGAGTAAGAGGTTGTGGAATAATTGTCCGGCGTCTGCACCCTTGGCTCCAGCTTCAACCCGAAGCATTCCTGTACCGATTGTACGTGATTTTCCTGCACAAGCGCTGTGCCAATCCAATCGGCTGTAAGTTTGTGGTGCTAGGTGAAGAATTTCCACATGGTGGTCATTGTGCATTCCATCCAAAGAAAGAATGCTACCATTAACCTTGAGGGAAGATCCGACCTGATCCATTGTGTAGCGCAAATCAGCCTTACAGCGTGTTGCGCCTGAAGCAATTGCACCACATCGAACTTGAGCGTCGCGCCCTAGGTGAATCCCATCTGTTCGCAATAGGCGTCCAGAACCAATGTGGTTGATGACGATGTCATTGACATTGCATGCATTTCCAAAGATACCTTGTCGAAGAATTCCAACCCACTCAGCGTCACCCGTAATTCGAGTAATCAACTCTAGTTCTGCCAATTCCCCAATGTCGAGAAGTAGATGCAATGCTGAAATTTCACCTCGACACTCAATATTGAGTAATACTGGCTGGGTCGGCTTGGCCTTTCGAGCCACACGCAACACGACTACATTTCCTTCTGCAAGAGCCTGGATAAATTGTGTGCTGACATCATCTTTACCATTCATGCACAACCTCTCCAAATCCTCGTCTGTTGCGACTTCTATTGTCACACCTCCGGGTTCAGTCGAACCATCTAGTGAACGTAATTCCACCAGGGCGCCTTGTGCCTCAGGTACGTTTGAAACATCATCGCTAGGGTGGATTCTATGCCAGGGTGTATAACGCCACAAATGGTCGGCTCTATCGGGCGTTTCAAGTTCTGAGTAACTCATGTAAGCAACTCCTAACTAACCAATACTTCCTTCCATTTCAAGTGCCATCAGTTTGTTTAATTCGACAGCATATTCCATGGGGAGTTCCCGGGTGAATGGTTCAAAGAAACCGTTCACAATGAGTGCCAATGCTTCTTCCTCAGAGTGCCCCCTAGCCATTAGGTAGAACACCTGGTCATCACTGACTTTTGAGACACTGGCTTCGTGTTCGGAGCGGCAGGTTGGATTGGCAATTTCCATGGTTGGATAAGTATCACTGCGAGATTCCTCGTCGAGAATGAGCGCATCACAAACGACGTTGACCTTGCAGTTCTCAGCCTTCTTGGCAACCTGCACCATTCCTCGATAGGATCCTCTTCCACCATCTTTCGAGATGGACTTTGAGAGAATTTTACTCGTTGTGTTCGAAGCGAGGTGGTGGATTTTTGCACCAGCATCCTGATGCTGTCCCTTCCCTGAATATGCGACTGAAATGACTTCGGCATGTGCTCCTTCACCTTTGAGGATTACAGCAGGGTACTTCATGGTCAATTTTGATCCAATGTTCCCATCCACCCATTCAACGGTTGCATTTTCATGAGCAATCGCTCGCTTGGTCACCAAGTTGTAGACATTTGCACTCCAATTTTGAACAGTAGAGTAACGAATATGTGACCCGGGTAGAGCAATGAGTTCAACAACCGCAGAATGTAGTGAATCTGTAGAGTATGTGGGTGCAGTGCACCCTTCGACATAGTGAATGGATGAACCTTCATCAGCAATAATCAGTGTCCGCTCAAATTGACCCATGTTCTTCGCATTGATTCTGAAATACGCTTGGACAGGCATTTCTACATGAACGCCCTTGGGGACATAGATGAATGAGCCACCCGACCAAACCGCAGTATTCAGCGCGCTGAATTTGTTGTCTGCGTATGGCACCACTGTGCAGAACCATTTCTTGACAAGTTCAGGATATTCTTTGAGACCTGTATCCATGTCGAGGAAGATCACTCCTTGTTCTTCCAAATCATCACGAATGCTGTGGTATACCGCCTCAGACTCATACTGTGCAGTCACGCCAGACAGCCATTTTTGTTCAGCTTCAGGGATGCCCAGCCGGTCAAACGTGTTGCGAATATCTTCGGGTACATCGTCCCAGTCTTTCTCCGTCTGGTTACTCGAACGTAGGAAATAGGTGATTGCATCAAAGTCGATTTCTTGGAGCACTGACATATTCCCCCATGTCGGCATGGGCCGATTGACAAAATGGTGGTAGGCCTTGACGCGAATTTCAGTCATCCATTCAGGTTCATTCTTGAGTTCAGAAATATCGCGAACTACTTGTTCGGACAATCCACTATCAAATCGAATGGTATGATTCTCCGGGTCATGGAAACCATAGCGGTAATCACCTACCGCATCTCGAGCATCTGTATTCTCTACCATGCCATCACCTCATTTATCCTCTACACTTAGCCACTCATAGCCCTTTGACTCAACTTGGAGCGCCAAATCAGCACCACCAGTCTTGACGATTTTGCCATCGATCATGATGTGAACATGGCTGGGTTTGACATGGTCCAGAATTCGTTGATAGTGGGTAATAATGAGGCAGCCAGATTCTGCTGATGCTGATGCATTGATGCCCTTTGCAACCGTTTGCAAGGCATCAATATCCAAACCAGAATCGGTTTCATCCAATACGGCCAGACGAGGTTTATTCAACAAAAGTTGAAGAATTTCAAAGCGCTTTTTCTCCCCGCCGCTAAATCCATCGTTGACGTATCGTCCAAGGAATTGCTTGTCGACATCAAGTTGTGACATCGCCGCATTCAATTCCGCCCTGAAGTCACGAGCACCCGGTGCATTCTCACCCCGAATTGCTTGCACAGATTTGCGTAGGAAATTTCCGACTTGTAGGCCCGGAACCGCTTGTGGATATTGGAAGGAAAGAAAGACCCCTGCTCGCGCTCTTTCCCAAGGCTCCAGTTCTGTCAAATCTTGACCGAGGTATTCGATTGACCCCTCTGTGATTTCGTATGCAGGGTGGCCCATGAGCACATTTGCAAGAGTCGATTTCCCACTCCCGTTTCGCCCCATCAAGGCGTGAACTTCACCCGATTTAATTTCCAAATCGATGCCGCGAAGGATCTTGGTATCTTCAATGGAAACATGCAGATTATTGATACGTAGAATCACATTATCAGACATAACTCGCTACCTCGTGGTTTCACCTTGTCGGAACTCACCTTATCAATTTGCGGTCTGTGATTTGTCGCACCTATGGTGCGGTCAGACTTAGAAGCCAGCAAAGTTTGCGAACCTTATGGGCGAGGATGAACTCACGGACATTTATCGCCAAGAAGCAGAAAAATCCCTTGAATCTGAGGCCGCAAAAAGAATCGCTGAGGCCGCAGACCCTGTTCGTGATGCCAGACTTCGTGCCACAGCTCTGAAAGACTTGCTAGAATCCGAAGATTTGGTTCCTGCAATTATTGCACGCCTTGGTATTGTGAGGGCGGCGTTAGAAGGCCATGGAGGTGGAATCCAAGTCAATCATGCCTCCGTTGATGATAATGGAGTTGATTTAGTTCTCAATTTGGATGGTGCTTGCATTGCCTGCGGTGCTGCACCAGGAACATTACAAGGTATCCAGAACGATTTACTTGCTACCGGTGAGGTTAGCCGCGTTCAATTTAGCAAGAGCCTACTCGACACATTCGATGAGTTGGGTCGTGAGTTCGTCCTTAAGCACGGAAATGTCACATTCGTTTGAAGGCAATATCCCAGACATAGATGGGTTCACAAGTTGGGCTACCTTCAGAAGTCCATGGCCGGTCCAACTCTTTCCGACATTGTCGAGGAAGAATCCACTGAGGATGGTGTTCGTACCGTAAAGGTAGAGATTACCCACAAACACGAGGACCGCTCCTCTGCAACCACATGGGCCATCGTCATTGGTGTCGTACTAATATTGGGCATAGGTCTGTTCTATATCGCTGATAATTCCGATGGGCTGTTGTCAGGTGCAGACGAAGTGGTGGGCAATTGTGCAGATGGCATTGACAATGACAATGACACCCTTGTAGATCAGAACGATACAGACTGCCATCCGAATGGAGTCTATGACAAAGAGAGCTCCGAAAACACCCCCTCTTAATCCTCCGAATGGCTGAAAGCCATGAGCGGGTCGGCCTTGTCTTGATGACACGCGAATCGACGCCGTGCCGCGAGGGCGACCACGGTAAGTTTGAGATTGTCGAACGGGACGGTTGGGCCCGCCTAGGCAAACTCCACACATCGACTCATATTCTCAATACACCTTGCTTGCTCCCAGTCATCAATCCGAATATTCGAACCATTGAACCACGGGATATGTGGGAGCAGTACGGCTTTGAAGCACTCATCACCAATTCGTATGTGATATGGAAACACGAGAAGTTGAAGGAACAGGCTCTTGCTGATGGAGTTCACAAACTCCTAGATTATCCAGGTGTAATAATGACTGATTCTGGAACGTTCCAGAATTATGTCTATGGTGATGTCGAAGTGGGTGTTGAAGAAATTGTCACCTTCCAGCGAGAAATTGGCGTGGACATCGCCACCATGCTCGATGTTTTTGGCACCCCTGACATGACCAAAGAAGAGGTCGAAGAAGCAGTTCTGGAGACCATCAGGCGCTCAGAGGCATCCCTAGGGGCGGCTGGTGAAACGATGCTCAATGGACCAATTCAGGGTGGTATACATTCTGATTTGCGAAAGCAAAGTGCAATTGGCATGGGTGAACACGAATTCGCGATTCATCCCATAGGGGGTATTGTTCCGTTGATGGAACGCCAGAGATATCGTGAATTGGTGGAAATTATCCTCTCTTGCCGCGAATATATTCCTTGGAACCGCCCCATCCATATGTTTGGTTGTGGACACCCACATTTATTCCCGATTTGTGTGGCACTCGGGGCTGATCTGTTTGACTCAGCTGCATACGCATTGTTTGCCCGAGATGACCGAATGCTGATGCCTTGGGGGACAGTCAAATTGGGAGATTTGACTGAATTCCCAATATCTACCGCTGCTCTATTGGGTCAAACACCGGCAAGTGTCCAATCCCTTCCAGATGATGCGCGTTGCGAATTACTTGCTCGCCACAACCTCGAAGTTACTGCTTCGGAACTTGCTCGCTGCCGGCAAGCCGTTAGAGATGGAACAATATGGAAGTTGGTTGAGGAACGCAGTCATACAAATGCATCTCTTAGAGAAGCAACTGAATATCTATATGCCAATATGCCTGAGGCACTTGTTGCAGCCACAAACCCACTCAGAAGTGGGGGCGTGCGAACGAGTGAGGATTTACCAACATCTCCACCTTCAGTGGCGGCACTTGGCCGTCTTTTGAATTCATTCAATACCGATGGCGAGAGAGCCATTTTGATTTCCGGGGCACCAGGTCCCTGGCGTGACCGTATCGGTGGACTGGTGCATACGATTGCACGTCGTTGGCCGGATGCAGTCGTATTCATTGAAACACCCCTCGGTCTAATCCCATACACAATGGAGGACGTCAGTCCTTGGGCGCATTTGATGGGCCCTGTATCAATTTGGAGCGGTCTTTCGGACGAAGATCGTTCCTTTGACCTAGAGGCGTTGATGGGAGAGGTTGAGCACATTGTTCAAATTTCATTTGAAAACAACAAACAAACCAATTTGGAGATAATTGAATCCGCATTTGGAGAGGGAGTTGATGAAGAAATATCCAAAGCGGAAATAGATCGAGAAATGATTGAGGACAAAGTCTGTTATTTCCTCGATGTTGAACGTGATTTAGCCGAACAGATATTGGATGGAAGCACCTTTGTCTATAGCAAAACAAAACGAGTTAGAAACGTACACTCTTCTGATGGTCAACATCTATTTTCACCACGCTTGAGAGATGGTGGTCTTAGCCTCACATTGGAAGGTGCTAGGCGCCTTCAAGGGAGTGAAATGCCAACCGTAGTTGTCAACGATGATTCGATCCCGTTCACCCGCAAAGGTCGCAACGTGATGCATGGGTTCATTTCTGCTGTGAAGGGTGAATTAACTCCAGGTTTACCTTGCCTACTCGAATCTGAAGATGGCACCTTCCTTGGGCACGGTGTTGCGATGTGTACTGCATCAGAAGCTGCTTGCTTCCAGAAGGGAATTGCAGTCAAAGTTAGAGATGGCATTGGCGAGTGACTCGATTGGAACGTCCAATGGGATGTTTGATAGAGCATCATGAGGTGGTCCCCCCCGACGATTCGTAGAATCGACGGGGTGATTGCAATTTCAGATGAGTGGATTGTAGAAACCCAAGATCTCGTCAAAAAGTATGGTGAACATGTTGCTTTGGACAGTGTGAATTTGTCCATCCGTCCAGGTGCCACTGGATTACTCGGCCCGAATGGGGCAGGGAAATCAACTCTGTTGAAAACAATTCTCGGTCTCATTGCCTTGACCAGTGGCGGTGGCAAAGTACTCGGCCATGATATTGCGACTGAAGGGGCAAAAATACGACAGAGAATTGGGTATATGCCCGAATATGATTGCTTAATTCCAGATATGGTGGCCATTCATCAGGTTCGATATTCGGGTGAATTGCTTGGAATGAATTCCAATTCTGCGATTCAAAGGGCACATGAAGTTCTGGAATATGTGGGATTGCGGGATCAGAGGTATCGCCCCGTATCGACGTTTAGTACAGGAATGGAACAGGCCACCAAATTGGCTTGTTCACTGATTCATGATCCAGATTTACTCATTTGTGATGAACCTACAAATGGTTTGGATGCTACTGCAAGAGGTTTCATGCTTGATACTCTATTCCAAGTTGTCAAACAGGGTGGTCGTTCAATAATAATGAGCAGTCATCTAATGGATGATGTTGAACGAATTTGCGATCGGATGCTAATGATTCACAAGGGGCAAGTTATTGCCCAAGGTCGAATTGAAGATTTGAAAGCGATAGACCGAGAGATTGAGATTTCTGTTTGGGGTGGCGCTAGTCGTATCGAAGAGAAACTGAAGGACATGGGTCAATCTGTACGCAGAACTGGTCGAGTCATGAGAATTACCAGAATTGATGAATCCACATATGGGACAATCATCAAGGCCGCTGCTGAAACTCAAGTACAAATTCGAAAGATGGAAGATTACGAGCCAAGTCTTGAGGATTTATTCATCGTCATTATGGATCGATTGGGTTACTCAGTGAAATCGAGCAAAGATTTGCTGGGGGGACCTACACCAACCATGGATCATGCAGCGCTAGAGGGGAGGAAGGTCGCATGACTGATGAAGATAAATTCGGCCTCGATGACCTCCTTGAGGATGCTCAGGGAACATTGCCCACCATGCCAGAACCAACTCCGCCCCCTAGTGAGGCTGAATTCATGGGTGAAACTGGTGTTGTCACTGGAAAGGCTCGGATGGAAGCAGCCTATGGTACTGGAGAAGGTGAAGGGCAAGGGACAGCAATTGTTGCACAATCAGTGACGGCTGATGCGGGAACAATTTTTCATCAGATTTACCGTCCTTGGCGTGGTAAACTCAATCCACGTTGGGTTCGAAATTGGTCAATCTTACGTCACCATGTGTATGGATTATTCAGCGGAAAAGGGCATCGTCCTTGGCCAATCACTACCAAATTGATTGTATTGATTGTTCTTTTTGGTTCGTTATTACCCATCCTATCAATGGCAATGAGTACCCTTACTGGAGTTGAAGTCCTAAAGGAACTTTATGGAGTTTCACGGGCCAATTTATGGGGGCACGTCCTCGGTGTATTCCACAATACTTGTTGTTGGCCACTGCTTACTGCCCTCGTCGTTGGTGGCCTTATTTCTGAAGATCGACAACACGGTACATCTGCGATATATTTCTCAAGACCAATCACTCGAACAGATTACACATTGATGAAGTATATTTCAGCAGCATTGATTCTATCAATGGTCATTGTTTTCTCTTATTGTGCCTATTACGCTGCAGCAATTCTTCTCAATAACGAAGGTTGGGCATATCTTCTCGACACCATTCCATTTTTCCTTGGTGGATTGGTTGCTGCGGTGATGTTGGTCGTTACATTCACGAGCATTGGCCTAGGGCTTTCAAGCATTAGTTCAGGCCGATTCTTCCCAGCAGTCGCTTTCATGGGAATCATATACGGTTCACGAATCCTAGCTTTCCTCATCCAACTCCTCTTTGAGAGAGACACTCTGTACCTGATTAGTCCCTATGACAACCTCGCTCATGTAGGGCAATGGATGATGGGCCTCAACACAACCTATGATTTCCCTGCTGCTTGGTCGTTTGTTGCTCTCCTACTGATGAATGGCATTTCACTGTATATTCTTATCAGCCGGGTCAATTCATTGGAGGTGACGCGTGAATGATGCCAGATTTCGATCAAGTTGGAGAGGGCCAAACCCAACAAGAATGGCAGAAGGTTCCTGAGGCACCAGCAATCATGGCAGACCATGTATCCAAATGGTATGGTCAAGTCATTGGACTGAATGATATCAGTTTGGCCATCAGTGGGGGTGTGACTGGTGTCCTTGGGATGAATGGTGCTGGCAAATCCACACTTTTGAAAATCATCGTCGGCCGGCTGCAACCTAGTCAAGGAGAAATCCGTTTATTTGGAACGGACCCTTTCAAGAATCCAGCCCCCTATCACAGATTGGGTTACGTAAGTGAATCTGAAAAATTGTACGATTGGATGACAGGCCTTGATTTCGTTACAACGCTTGCTCGCCTTCATGGCCTGACTCGGGATGAAGCCAAGGCACGAGCCGAACATGTATTGGATTTCGTTGGCCTTTCTGATGTGGGGAACAAAGAGATTGGGAAGTATAGCAAGGGCATGCGTCAACGAGTAAAAATTGCTCATGCATTGGTCAATGATCCTGATTTGATTGTTCTTGATGAACCATTGCAAGGCTGTGACCCATTGGCCCGAACGACGATAATGAACGTCATTCGAGAATTGGGGGCGATGGGCAAAACCATTCTAGTGACAAGTCACATCTTATCCGAAATTGAACGAATTACAGAACAGATTGTAATTTTGCACAATGGCCGCTTACTCGCTTTGGGGAATTTGCATGCCATTCGTGAATTGCTAGATCACATCCCTCACCGAATCTTATTGCGTACCTCCAATCCGCGTGAACTTGGTCGAACTGTACTCCCTCATGAGTCGGTCTATGGTGTCCGTTTTCCCAATCCCGGGGAATTGATTATTGAAACAAACAGTCTTTCTTCGGTCCACCAAGATTTACCCTCTCTGATAGTTGAATCAGGAGTTGAGGTTACGGCCATTGAAAATCCCGATGATAATTTACAATCCTTACTCGGTTACCTCATTGGAGGTCGTTCATGATGCAACCTAGTGCCCCTCCTCCTGGTCCACCCAAGAGAAATCTTTCGGAAACGGTTTGGACCAAATTGGATCGAAAAGCGACTGCAATTGCAGAATTTACCATGAGGCAATATCGAAAGAAACGATCGACTTGGGTCGTTGGTTCAATTGGTTTGATTTTGGTCTCGATTGTCTTACTTTTCTACATAGATGCCATGAGTAGTGGATTTGAATCAGAAGACAACGATGGCGATGGACTGGTCGATGAGGACCCCTCTTCTTGGACCGATTGGGATAATGAGAAATATGCCAATCAGACCATTAGTGGCCCGATGGCAGATGATGATGGAGATTGTTTAGCCTTAGAATTCTTCATGCAAGATAGCAATGGAGATGGTGAACCATGCAACGTCGTATATCGGTACAATAGCCAAGGTCAAGTTGTTTCAGTAAATGCTGATACCAATGTCGATGAAGATCCCAATGATGGTGAATTCCTTCAGGAAGCAGGCCATCGCTCGTTCCTACTTGGATTTGGAAAATTTGGTTTCCTCTTTGTATTGGGTATTTTTGTTCCACTTTTCCTCGCAACAGGATTGATTCGAGATGAGCATGAAGCTGGGACTCTCCATTATCTGGTTGGTAAACCGATTGCCCGTGCTGAGATTCTAATGTATCGTCTTCTAGGATTCATTGGACTTTCATGGCCATATTTCCTAATCCTAATCTTCCTCTCAGCATTGGTGACTGGATTCTTTGGTCCAGGTGATTCTATCTACAGATTCTCTGATTTGGGGATTTGGTTTGGGGTTCTAATTGCTACCTTCCTTTGTGTTTTGGCCTATGCAGCGATTTTTGCATCATTCGGAATAATTGCACCGCGATACGGTGTGGCATTGTCACTGATGTTTGCAGTCTGGGAATTCTTCATGATGTTCTTGGGGATGATTGAGACCACTAGACAAATGGGAATTGCATCCTTGTCAATCTCATTCTGGGGTTCTGAAATAATCAATTCAATTGGTTGGCTTGTTTGGGGCGATTATACTATGATGTATCATATGGCTGAATCAATTGGTTTCTTTGCTGAAATGGCCCTATGGACGGTTTGGTATCAGCCGTTCCCCACATCATCTCCATTAGTCAACATGGTCATTTCAATCGTATTATTATTGATGATAATTGGGATGTTTGTTTTGCTTGGTCAATCATCCTTCAAGAAGCGAGAACTCAACTGAGGTTGTTGAATGGAATCCAATTCACCCCCAAC
>Ga0066850_10001667_pt1 | contig 11558 bp, 12 predicted proteins | sample ETNtaG_4_FD_67282 | JGI IMG/M metagenome (GOLD analysis project Ga0066850, IMG submission 67282) | Marine microbial and viral communities from oxygen minimum zone, Eastern Pacific Ocean - ETNP201406SV67 | ecosystem: Environmental > Aquatic > Marine > Oceanic | place: Pacific Ocean: Eastern... | reverse complement strand
CCAAAAGTGGTGTGCTTGATATTCGGTAGTGGCAAGATGGTGATTACCGGTGCGAGGCACAAGGACGAGATCCTCGAGGCGGTCGAGCAGATCAAAGATGAGCTAGCCGACCTACTCTAGTCGTTGAACCAACATTATTGGGAAGACCGGCATGCGAATGCCATGCGTCTGACCTTACGCGCCATTCTGATGGTGGCAGCCTTGGCACTCGCGCCTATTGCTTGCTCCTTGACAGTAGACGACTTCTCTCTCCATTATATTGGGGCAGAAGATAAAGCAGTCCAAGCCAGAACTAACTCGATTGCAGATGTTCCAGACTGGAGGGTTAATGACAACTGGATGTACGACGGGTACCTCGATGTTGCAGATTTCGTGGCAGAATCCGGAGTATCTACCAACGTAGAAACTCTGGAGGGATCTCTTGACAGAACAGTTTCTGACATATATCTTTACGAAATTGAAGGGAATGAGGCCCTCGTCTACGAAGTCGAGTCAGTGGGGAATTACGAGTCCGACGGCCCAATCGAGATAGATGGGATTGATGGCTGTCTATACGTTGATATGCAGACTATAGAGATTATCAGAGTCTCAGATCTGGCTACTTTCTCCCAGGATGTCACAATTGACGTTTACTTCGATCCGCTATTCTTCGGATGCGCCGAGTGGCTCAGGGAAGATATAGGGGAGCTCAGTGTCATTAACACCTTCGAACCTCCATTGGAGAACTACGATTTCCCTCTTTCAGTAGGCGAGAGCTGGGAAATGGATTACGTTCAGGAAACCGAATACAGCGGCTCTAGCAATTATGTAGATATCCCGGATGACTCTAGCGATTCGAACTCGACAAGCTGGACTGTAGTCAGCCAGGGCAATTCTGGAGTTGCATTTCCGGGATGCTATCAGTCATTCAATGTGACTTCTTTCGACTCAGATGGAGAAGAGATGGGTTACAACTGGTACTGCCCATCCATTCGGGGAGAGGTGAAGAGCTCAATAGAGCAGGCATTTGGCTTCATTGCCGTTCACGAACTGGTTAGCTACCAACCCGTCTCCAGGGGAAAGGAGATCTGGATAAACGTCGAGTATCCGCTTTCCCCAACTGACATAGAAATTTCGGCATGGATAAATGTCACAGAACAAGGACAAGCCGTGGCAAATCAGAGTCTCCAATTCCGATACGAGTCAGAGCAGCAGTTTCAGAATATAACTACTGATGAAAACGGCTCTTATCATCTGAATTTCAACTCTGGCGACAATCCTGACGATACTTACGGATCAGGCGAGCTAGGAAGTCACGGCCTGATAGCATGGACCCATCTAGGGGGCAAGATTCTCGGCACCAAGTCTCTGGTGATTGATTCGGAAGTCCATGAGATAGATTTGGTCACTAGATCATCAGCAGTAACCGTGCATAGGTATAGGCCATCCACAGGAAATGAAGTTACTTTGGACTCATCAATAGGCTTCTCTTCTATTTCTGGAGACATTCTGACATTCTCCGTCCCAGTAATGAATCGCGGCCTGATCCAATCGCCTCACTCCACCATAGTGGTCAGTGCTCCCGATGGCTCCGAGGTTTCGGGAACCGTCCCCCCCCTAGCAAGCCTCCAGGAGTCCAGAGTGCTGGTTAACTGGACCGTCCCACAATCACAGCCCTATGGGAATGTATACTTGTTCTTCGAGGTAGACCCACAGGGGGAGATTCCTCAGGACGGGAACCGGTCAAACAACCAAGGATCCTTCGTTCTTTATGTCGGAGGCCTCCCAATCGCTGGCCTCTCAATTCCAAATGAGTCGCTTACAAACGAAGAAGTGACATTGGATGCGAGCTCTTCTTACGACTCAGATGGCGGCACAGTGGAATGTGAATTTACTATTGAGAGAATCGATGGCACCTATGCAGTGTTAATCGACGAAGGCTGTATTGTTGTCTGGTCTTGGGAGGATGATGGAGTCGTTTCAATCTCGGTACTCGTGACTGATGAGGAGGGGGATGAATCATCTGCGAATTTGACAGTCACGATTCAGAACCGGCCCCCTGTGATTTCTATTGGCTCCGATTATGATGAGGTAATTGTCACCAATCCAGTTACCTTTTCAGTAACAGAAAGCAGTGACAATGACACCATGAATCCATCGGCACCAGTTGAGATACTCTGGAATGCCGAATGCTCCGAGGGCCAAGTCGGCCAGTCATGCACGGTGGTCCCAATGGTGGAGGGGGAATTCACCATCGGAGTAATGGCAACAGACGATGATGGTGCAACTGCCTTTGCAGAACACTCAGTAATAATAACAAATATTGCACCCTCTAACCCCGTAGCAGAGATATACCGAGGGGAGGAGAGGCTCTTCCCCGATAGTCGAGGAGTATTTTCACTATTCGAAGGTGAAGAGATAACTTTCTGGGGCCAGGCAGATGACTCGTCAAATGACATCGACACCCTTGTCCACATATGGAAACCCGATGCTGAGTACAACCCGGAGATCAACTACACCAGTAATGGCAGCAGGAGTACTCTGTCTGGAGTCTCATACAACACATCCGGAATGCACCTAGCAACTCTCCAGATCTTCGATGATGATGGGGCGGAAACTGAGGTTCTCATAGTCCCAATCCAGGTTGCCAACGTAATCCCTGAGATTTCCCCCATGACCACCGCGTTAGGTGATTTGGAGGAGGACGAGGCGTTCACAATTAGCCCAGTGGTGTCTGATACCGGAAATGACACCGAGAACCTCGTCTCCTGCTTCGACCTTTACCCTTCAATAGATCTTGACTCGGATGGGAACTCGGAGAATGACTGTGACGTTCAGTCCGAAATCCTAGTCCACTCATGGCCGGACTCCAACTCAGCCCCAAGTTCGATAGTTTTCCATGTCACGGACGATGATGGAGCATCAGAATCGATAAAATTCTCCTTCATTGTGACCAACTCGCCCCCAGAGGCCTTCGCCTCTGCCAGCGTATCCAATCCAACAGAAGGAGACACAGTGATCCTCTCTGCGAACGGCACAGTCGACTCCCAAGCAGACATGGAATCCTTGGAATTCCACTGGGACATTGACATTACCGTAGACTCAGATGGGGATGGAAACCCAGCAAACGATGTGGACTACAAAGGCAGGTGGATAGAGTTCTCTTACGACTCAGGGGGGCCGAAGAAGGCACAGCTAACCGTGCTTGACGATAGTTCCAGCCACTCAGTCATCATGGATCTACAGGTGGCCGATAAGCCCACCACAATTTCGGGGACCATTCAATCAAACATCGGCCTAATCATCATCATGATTTCTGTAGTCTCGTTGGTTGCATTGGCCTTCACACGATCCTCTTCTAAGGGCCAAGAAGAGGTCCCAAAAGGCCCTCAGGAGATGGACATGGACGCTGCATTCGATGAACCTAAAGATCTCCTAGTTAGCACTAATCCATTTGAAGCGACCCCGGAGACGGCACAACCTCTGGAGGATGCATCCATTCTGGAAGGACTAGATGAGGTCCTAGATGAACTCACTGGACGACAACCGACGGCTAAACCACCTTCAGAATTACCTTCGGCACCGGATCTCGTAGAGTCAAAAGCCAATCTCGACCTCGAGGATATAGAAGCACTCTTTGAGGAGTAGTCGTCTCGCTGTTCGTGGTCAATCTATTCAGGCTTCTCGGGCTCCCCAATCCTAGCTCTACGCCGAAGGTCAAATCGGGGATGGGGACCGAGGCAACAGAACCAGGACCTAGGGCAGGTAATAGATTCCACGATCTAGGCGAGTCAAGGTGGTCAGAAAGGACAGAGAGAGTCACTGAGAGGCCGTCCCGTAGGGTGATCTACATGGAGCCAGATGACCTACACAGACTACAGTTTGACGGAGTGGAGGGGAATCTCTCGATGGGGGACATGTTGATTATTGATCTCAACTCACTTAACCACATGCCTAGCCAGCAATCCGTTTGCTCCAGAAGAGTGCAGGATCTTGGAGATCGTACTAGTCTCCCAGTCTTCGCTCTTAACGAGGATGACTCGCTTCTGATGATCGCAGGAGCAAAGATGAGGGTCGACACCCACAAGCATAGGCTCGGTGCGCCTGCATTAGATCGTGCAATAGAAAACTAGCAGAAAATCTTCATTCCTGCTCTTCCAGCCAAGAATCAAGGTCTCCGTTGGAGACCTCCAGTATCGCATGCTCAGTGAAATCACGATATGCCGACCATCTAGATATCTCTTCTTCTTTGGCACCCCTCTCATTCTTCCTTCCGATGGAGTCATTAGCGTATCTCACACATCTTCTGAGGAATGAGATTACCAGATTTCGACGTTCTTCAATCCTCATGTTATCCTACCTTCAGCGACTCAATCAGAGATTCTACGTGCCCCTTCGCTCTGACTCCATATCCTGCCCATGCGATAGTCCCGTCTGACTCAATTGCAAAGGTGGACCTGAGGGTGCCCATGTACGTCTTGCCATACATGTTCTTCTCCCTCCACGTGCCATACTTCTCGTGAAGCGTAGCTTCTTCGTCCACAACTAAGTCAAATGGCAGCTCATGCTTGTCGATGAACTTCTGATGGGACTTAGCGCTGTCTGTCGAGACTCCTATGACTCTCCAACCACTCCCTTCGAATCTACCGAAGCTGTCTCTGAAGTCACAGGCTTGTGTGGTGCATCCCGGGGTGTTGTCTCTAGGGTAGAAGTACAGAATTGCCTTCCCACCATCGGACAGAATCTCAGAAAGTGAAATCTTTGACCCGCTGGTAATCTCCGCATTGAAGTCAGGGGCCTTGTCTCCAACTGCCAGCTCTACTGCCGCCATGAATTCCCGTGTCGAACCAGACTCATGAAGGCTACCATCACTCGATATAGGATTTCAGAGTGACCGATGCAGGCATCGATGGGGGCTCACTGAAACCGAAGCATGCATCGATCTCGAACTCCCTCTTTTCCCCCAGATCACTGCCCTCGAATCTTGCTTCTGCCTTCAGAATACGAGAAAGTGATCTCACTGAGTACCACTCCCTCCTTCCATTCTTGGTAGTTCCATGGGTCTTCGTTCCGAAGAGAATCCGGCCAAAAAAAGCCTCAAAGCTTGAGGTGAACCACAACGGCCTCCAGAACGGGATCGGGAACGGGACCCCCCAGACTATTCTTATTGACAGCCCCCCTCCGTCTATCGAGACTCCCCTCTTTTCTCGATTTACTATCATCTCAGTCACTTTAACAACTTCAAAGTTGTATAGACTAGAGACGTACTCAGCATGCTTTTCAGAGGGGGAAATAAGAACTCTGCTTCCATCAGGCTTGGCCCACATCACGTTGGTGAAGCTCCCTAGTGGGGATTCCCCCCAGTCCCCAATTACAACCCTGTCACCACTTGAGAAACCAGTAGATGTTATCCTTCCAACAAAGACGTCCATTCAACCACCCATCTCCTCCTTGATCCTCTTCTTCGTCGCAGCCCACGAACAAATAGGGCACTCTCTCATATTGTGCCTTAGAGCTGGACAGTACTCTCTCCCGAAGTAGATAATCTGCAGATGCCTCCTGTTCCAAGTCCCTTCCGGGAAGACTGCTTTCAGGTCCTTCTCAGTCTTTGCAACGTTCTTTCCATCAGAGAGGCCCCACCTGGATGCTAGTCTGTGAATATGGGTATCGACAGGGAAAGCAGGGATCCCGAACGCCTGACTCATAACCACGCTTGCTGTCTTGTGCCCCACTCCAGCCAAAGACTCAAGAAATTCCCAGTCCGGCCTCACGCCCCCCCCATCTTCCAGAATCTGCTCTGCCATCCTGCGGAGGTTCTTTGCCTTCGTTGGAGCCAATCCAATTTCACGGATGATGCCGTGAATTTCCCCTACTTCCAGCAATGCCATTTCTTCGGGCCTTCCAGCTAACTCGAACAACCTTGGTGTTACCTCGTTCACCTTCTTGTCGGTTGTCTGTGCAGACAGCATTACCGCAACAAGCAGAGTGTACGGGTCGATATGGTCCAGTGGAATCGGGGTCTCAGGGTATAGCTCATCGAGTTTGCCACCGATAATCCCGGCCTTCTCCGCTCGACGCAAACTCAGACCTCCAGGTCCGAGCTCCTTTCATCACTCCAGCCAATAATCACTCCAGCAGCTATGCATCCGAAAAACGGTGCATAGCAGGACAACCATAGTTTGGTACTCCATTCCTCCGGACTTCCACTCAGGATCCATCCAAATAGGGAAAATAGGGCTCCTGGAATCATAGCAAGAGTGCCGAACAAAACAGCCCTGCCGAGTCCCATGGCGTCAACGAGGCACTAACAGACTTGACTCTAACGGGTCTCATCCTTCACTACCCATTTCACCATTATGCCAGTCTGGACTAAGGAAAGCAAGGCAGCCCACCAAATCCACTTGGGAAGCCCCAATCCCCATGTCTCACTATCCTCCCACCACCAGAAGTCCTGGGCGAGGACAAAAACAGCCAATAGCCCCGCCATTGGGGCCATTTCTCCAGAACCAATTTGGCTCAGCCATTCGAACCCAATCCTTCTATTGCATGCATACTGGACAGAGGCCAAACCAATTATTGCAGCAGCAAGTGATGGAATTACTGCTGTGGGGGCAGCCCCTCCGACCGGTTCCACCCACCAACCATCGAATGACTCAGGGGAGAAAACTGCAAGTAAAACAACCGACTCACCTGCAGCGATAGACGCAATCACGGCTCTCCCGTCGATATTTTCGAAATGGGACGACGCGAAAACGGAGGGGAACATCACGGCGTACATCGAGAAGGCAAGTAGCCCCAGATCCAGAATAGACAAGTCAGACCAGAGTGAAAGAAGCAATCCTAGAAATGCTAATGAAATGATTACTGATTCCCTAGACAAACCCTCGCTATCTCCCTTGGGAACGAGGTCCCTGGTTACCAGTGACCCAGTGGCGAGAAGCTGCGAGTCCATAGTGGACATCAGTGCTGCAAGACCCGCCACTAGAACCAATCCTCCGAGCCACTCTCCACCAACATGCATAATCATCGTGGGCAGGATGTTGTCGGACCCAGCCTTATCGAGGCCAGGGTTATCCAGGTGACCCAATGTGCCAATCAATATTGGGGGCAGGAAGGCCAACCACGCCACAGCCGGGTAGAGGGTCGCCATCCTGCCTATTGCATAGTCACTTTCTGCGGCACATAGCCTCTGGTAAAGTTGGGGAAACATCGGGTCAGCAAATAGCCACAGAACCATCATGCTCGACCAGATTAGCAGAGTGTAGTTACCCTCCCTGCCTAGCAATCCGGAGGTTTCCTCGGAAGACGAAATCGCATCCATCGCAACCCCAAGGCCACCTGCATCGTTGATTACCATGGCTAATCCGATCCACAGAAGGAACAGTGCGATTGCGCCCTGGACGACATCCGTCCTAACTACTGCCTTCAATCCCCCCGTGAGGGTGTAGCCAACAACCAGAACAGTAACCAGTACTGCTCCGACCCACTCCGGACCTCCGAAGAGAGCTGAGACTACAATCCCTGCAGCACGAGGTTGTAGAGCAAGATATGGGATGGTGGCAATCACCAGAACTGAGGCCATGACTAGCTGTGCATTTCGGGAACCAGTCTGACCTAGAATCATCTCTGGTGCCGTCATCGCCCCGTGTTCTACTGATCTGGCCCTGACCTTCCTCCCTAGCAAGTACATGGAAACTGCCATGAATCCAGTTCCAAAGGCCATAATTGGCAGGAATGAAATCCCAATACGGTAGGACGCCCCACTAGAGCCATATACGGTGAAGGCACTGAAGTTGGTCGCTGCCATGGTAATAAGGAGAATGGGGCCAGAAAGACTCCTTCCGGCGAGATAGTAAGATTCGTCCTCTCTCCCAAGGTCACGTCGGGCCCAAATTGCGAATGCGACCATGGCAATGGCATAGCCGCCGACTATCACCCAAGCAGAATTCACGTCAATGCCATGGGGGACCCCAGCATTATCTTGACTGTCGCAGTTGCTTAGTTACCATGGGAACTTGTATACCCAGATTACGAAGTCATTCAGGATACACTGTATCGCAAGCATGATCGCGCCGATGATCATTATTGTGGAACCCTCGAACCCATCCTGGTACGCCCCATAAGCAAGCAGACCTAGCATGACGTTACCGATGGAGGTGAACAACAGCGTCCCAATTACGAGGTATTGAGTCCATGCGTAATCATTTTCCATATGCAGGATTGTACTCTCAATCCACAGTGCCGATGGTATTAGGAATGCCGCGTATGCAATCAGTAGCCTTGTATTCCCATTTCCATCGGATTCTGTCCATGGCCATCTTAAGGAACTCACCATCGTCTCTTCAAACTGGAAGAAAACTATGTACCAGTACATCAGGAAACCTAGTGCAGCTACGAACATGAATGGGACGATGTAAGACCTCCATGATTCGGGGATCCCCCCCCACAGTTCCATGGGCTGCTCGGCATGAGAAACACCGTAAACGTACGATGCCAGAACAAGCGGACCCAAAACGAAGGTGAACGCTAGAACCACCTGGCGAGTAATCTCCACGATCATCGCAAGCAGCACCCTGTCATAAAATCAAAGCCATATACCCGTTCGTGCAACTGTGTCCGAGCAATTAGAGGAGCCAGATTACGAGGTAACATCGTCTCATTCGGGATTCGAGGTCAGGAGGTACGCTGGTACCATTCAGGCCAGAGTGAGGACCGAAGGGACGAACTGGAGGGGCTCTAGTGGTGGTTTCCGAAGGATTGCTGGTTACATCTTTGGCAGGAACGATAGGGATCAGATGATCGCAATGACGGCCCCGGTGCACATCTGGGAAGAGGGAGAGGGGACTATGATGGCATTCACTATGCCCTCCGAGTACTCTATGGAAGACCTCCCAAGGCCTAACGATACTGAGGTGAATTTGGTGAATGCCGAGGGCAGGTCATTCGCTGCACTCACCTTCACGGGACTATCTGGCTCTAGAAAGACAGAGCGGCTCAAGAAACGGCTGATGCGACTAGTTTCAGAAAACGGACTTGTATCTTCAGGCCCACCAGTTCTTGCAGTATACGACAATCCAAACACGACACTCCCCTTCTTGCGTAGGAACGAGATACTGACCCCGATTCAGGATTAGTGGACAGTTTAGAGATAAATAGGGATCAATTGTACGTGAGTGAAACCGAAAGCAGATTAATCCAGAACCGAACCAGAGGTTCGTGCAGCGTTGTGGCGTGTCAGAGGTCTCCAAGGCATTGGAATCAGAGGAAGTCACACTCATCCTCTTCCATAGGGGGGTAAATGACCCCGAAGCCATCAGGCTCAGGGATTTGGCCGAGGAACGCGGAATCACTGTCCGCGAGTCCTCCAAGATGGACATGTGGAGGATGTCCAGGGTCAACGAAGGAGAAAGCCCACCTCCGATCCTCGCCCTAGTTGGGAGGAGGCCTGAAGCAACCGTCGTCGAGATTCTGTCCTCCGGAGGTCTGTGCTGGCTTTTGGATGGGGCAAGATATCCTGTCAACATTGGCTTCACCATCAGAACAGCCGAGGTAAGCGGTGCCCAGGCAGTATTCGTCGATGGATCACTGAATCACACCGAGAAGAAGGCGGCGAGAAGGGCCTCCATGAAGGCTCACAGATTCATGCCAGTTCACTGGGTCGATGGAGGCGAACTGGTCCTTCTAGCCAAGGAAGCTGGATTCCGAGTCATCTCTCTTGAGGACACCGGAGAGATTGGCCCATGGGACGAGGACCTGACTGGCAATGTCCTCCTAGTCATTGGGGGGGAGCATGATGGGATTTCAGATCGAATTCTAGAGGAATCCGACTCAGTAATACGAGTCCCAATGTCGGGGTTCGTGCCTTCATACAATCTACAGGCACCTATGGCAGTAGTGGCTGCAGAGGCCCTCAGGCAGAGGAATCCTGAGGCCTAGAAGGACCCCTCGAGCTCTCTGCTGATGATCATCCTCTGGATCTGGCTTGTACCTTCGAATATCTGGTAAATCTTCGCCCCCCTCATCCTCCTGGCCACGGGGTACTCTTCGGAGTAGCCGTATCCGCCAAGGACTTGGACCGCATCTGTAGTTACCTCCATGCACATGTCTGCAGCGAACCTCTTCGCGTGTGCCGACTTCAGAGTCGCCCTTTCTCCCGAATCTAGGGCATTGGCAGCACTCAGTGTGAGGAGCCTTGCTGCCTCAATCTTGGTAGCCATGTCAGCCAGGATGAATGAGATCGACTGATGCTTGGAAATAGGCTTCCCGAAGGTCTTCCTCTCCTTGGCGTATGTCCATGCCTCCTCCATTGCTCCTCTGGCGTTTCCGACCGCGGCAGAGGCCACTGCAGGTCTAGAGTGGTCAAATGCCTTCATCGCATTCATCCATCCCCCATTCTCCACTCCTCCGACCAGGTTCGATGCTGGGACTCTGACATCGTTGAAATTCACGCCTCTGGTGTCGGAGCATCTCTGGCCCATGTTCTCCTCTTTCTTCCCGAGCTCTATTCCCGGTGAATCCGCATCTACAATGAATCCGCTGAGGCCTCCGTAACCAGCTTCTTTGTCGGTGTATGCCAGAACGAAGAACCAGTCTGCGTAACCAGCACCAGAGATCCATGCCTTGCTGCCATTGATCACGTATTCATCACCATCCCTGACGGCCTCGGTCTTCAGAGACTGGACATCCGAACCCGCATCTGGTTCAGTCACGCAATAAGCTGCCAGCTTTCCCGAAGCGACCCTTCCTAGGTATTCCGACTTCTGTTCTTCTGTCCCCCCAGTTAGGATTGGTAATGATGCAAGCATGGTGTGGTAGGAAGCCGTGCCAAAACCCGGATCCCCCCTGGAGAGCTCTTCGCAGATGATCATCTCGTCAACAGTGGACATGCCTGCTCCGCCGTACTTCTCGGGAATGGTAACATTCAGCAGACCCAACTCGTGGGCCTTCGAAATCGCATTCAGGGGGTAGGTCCCGTCTTTGTCCCATTCTTCCGCATTTGGCGTGACTTCCTCGTCACAGAAATCCCTCGCCATATCGCGTATCATCATCTGCTCTTCGCTGAGACGGAAGTCGACCATGCATCATCCAGCGAATAGCACTATTTGAGTAGTTTCGGGGGCCGCTCATTCACATCAACTGTTATTTCCCATCCTTTCTTCCGGAATTTGAATCACGTGGTGGGTAATAGGCTAATCGAGCATACGGGGGCGGAGTTCCCGATAATCTGCGGGGCGATGTACCCATGCTCCAATCCGGAACTGGTCGCAGCAGCAGCAAATGGTGGGGGGATGGCGATTGTTCAACCCGTCTCTCTGACCGTGGTCCACGGCTTTGACAAGCCAGATCTGAATCAGGGACTGATTGATGGGATCCGTTACATCAGGTCGAAGACTGATAGTCCAATCGGGTTCAATGCCCTGATTGAGAAGGGCAACGAGAGGTACCTGCAGAGGATGTCGCAGTGGATAGACATCGCATTGGACGAGGGGATCCGGTTCTTCGTGACCTCCCTGGGGAAACCAGATTGGGTTTGCGAGAAGGTTCACTCAAGAGGAGGATTCGTCTATCACGATGTGACG
>Ga0066850_10001654_pt1 | contig 11608 bp, 8 predicted proteins | sample ETNtaG_4_FD_67282 | JGI IMG/M metagenome (GOLD analysis project Ga0066850, IMG submission 67282) | Marine microbial and viral communities from oxygen minimum zone, Eastern Pacific Ocean - ETNP201406SV67 | ecosystem: Environmental > Aquatic > Marine > Oceanic | place: Pacific Ocean: Eastern... | reverse complement strand
TTCTAATCCCGTCTCCGTTGTCGGTAATGTTTATCCTGATGTAATCAGTGCCGTTCTTTTTTTTATACTTGATGCTTGTTGCTAACGTTCCTCCTTCGGGCATAGCCTGTCTCGCATTGTCGATAATGTAGAAAAAAACTTGGGACATTTCTTCCGGGTCAACTCGCAAGGTAGGTAAAGTAGAATCAAACTGCTTGTTGATTTCAATCCCCTTCGATTTTAGATGGTGATCCATCATGGTAAGAACGGAATCCAATTCCTCATTAATCCGAACCGACATCACTTCTTCTTTACCTTTCTTAAAGAAATTGAGGAGTGAATGGATAATTTTTTCAAGGCGGGCGGTCTCTTCATGCGACACACGTACGGCTTGAGTCCAACTCGAATCTTTATGTTGCATCCCATTTAGTTTTTGAAGTTGAACCGAGATCGTACCGAGAATACCCAAAGCTTCGCGGCATATTCCTGAGGTCAACCCGCCAATACCAGCCAATTTTTCTGACGCTACCAGGCTGTTGTGGGCTTTCTGGACCTCGGTCAGGGATGCCTTGAGTTCCTGATGGGTTACTTGAAGCTCTTCGTGAGATCGTTTTAACTTATCTTCAGCCTGTTTGCGTTCACTGATATCACGTAAGGTTCCTATAAATATTCTGTTGTCTTCGAAGCACATTTCGTTGATCGTTATGTCCAAAGGAAAAACGGTTCCATCTTTTTTCATTCCCTCGACTTCACGTTCAACCCCGATCATTATTGCTTTACCCGCTTCCAGATAATTCCTGAGATAGTTACTGTAAGCACTGCGATCAGGTTCTGGCACCAATATGCTAATATTCTGTCCTACCACTTCAGGTGAAAAGTACCCAAATATTTTTTCAGCTACAGGGCTAAAAGATTCGATGGTACCTTGCCCATCAAAAGTTATGATCGCATCTCCCACGTTATCGACCACTCCACGCATGCGCGTTTCTCTTTCCTGGGCCATCTTGGCAAATTGAAGTGCACGGTCACGACCCACATCTACTGCTGATACCAAACTGAGGGCACGAGTGCGACCAATATTGACCATAAAAGTGATGCCGATGGCCAAAACTCCCGTCAGTCCCATTGCGCTTAAGATAAGTTTTCGCACGAAATTGAACGACCGGTAGGCTTCATCCACACTGACTTCGGTGGCCAAGGCCAATTGCATCCCTGGATCCCAGGTCCAAGCGCTTACCACCTCAACCCCAAGATAGTTTCGATAACCGTCAATATTTACCCCGGAACGACGCGATATTGCAGTATTCGCCATGGTTGTGAAGGGCTGTTCATTTGTAGGTGGTTGAGGTTGAAGCCCTTCAGACAAGGTTTGCCCAGGGTTGCGGATTTCAATTGAAAGCAACCCTCTGTTTTTTGTCAGACCGGCCATGCGTAGTTCCCGATCGAAGCGGCTTTCTGAAAGTAAAGTACCTTTGGAATTAAAGGCATAAGTTTCACCCGTTTGCCCGGTTCGCCCGAGTTGAAGAATCCGGGTAAAATCGATGGCTGGATCTAATCGGAAACCTAGGGCAGCGACAATCCCACCTTCGTCATCGAACACGGGTGTCACCACAAACATAGTGGGTTCTCCCTCTACAATTCTCCCGCTATAGATATTTAACAATGGAACATCTGAAATGAGAGGATGACTGATAAGGGTTTCCCCTTCAAAAACTCTTTCCAGAAAATTTCCCTGCTCGGCCAGCAAATTGGTTACTCCTAGGTTGGTATCCTGCGAGGACCCAATATTCGATAAATCGGGTGCTATAACAAGGTAGCCCAGGTAACCGTATACACCGATTCTGGGCGCAAGCAGAGTGTTGAGTTTCGTTCGAACGGGGGTGCTCATCAGTGCATCGCGGGTTCGAGGCACTTTCAATAGTTCTTTGATATTTGCCCGCAGTTCGACGGATTCAGCTCCAGTTACGGCATCGGCTTTCCGCTCAAACTCCCAAATTTGTAAGGCAGAGTTGGTAGTCCTGAGGATGGTCTTGAGGGAACTAGATAGGTCTGCCCGTGTTATTGTTTCAACCCGCCCTAGGGTATACCAGGCTATAACCGAAACAACCAGGCAGAAAAAAGAACCTATTACAAAAACCCAAATTTGCCCCAAACGACTTTTATGACTTTCTAGTTTCCCATCCTTTTGAATCTCTTCAAGTTTGGGGGTTATGGAGTTTTGTAAGGGTTTCATACCGCTGCTTTCCTATCCATAAAGTTAGAAAGGGCGCTCGGAGGAATAATGCCTTTCAGGTTAATTGAGTCCTTGAGTTGATGGCCCTCTGGTAAAAATGGGCCAGCATGCCATTAAAAATATAGCTATGAAATTTTGACATAAGAGACCAGTAAATCTGCCCAAAAAAGGGCTTCGGAATAAAATGGGCTTTGAGAGTCAATTGAGTCGAGTGGTTTGTTCGGGTATTTAAAAGAAATTGTAGCCAAGATAGTCCCGGTGAGATTAATTCCCCTCTCAAAAGTAATTCCTTGCCTGGATCCAGTTTCTCTACACGCCAGAAATCTAGGGAATCGCCAACTCGCAAACAAACGGGGTCTCGGCGCCCTCTCTGGAGACCGACCCCCCCAAACAGTCTGTCTACCAGACCGCGAACTTTCCAAAGAAAATTACCTTGCATCCAACCGTGCGTTCCGCCTACTTGGGTGATTAGTTGAAATAAATTTTTTGAATTCGTAGGAATTTCGATCGAATATTCTTCAATTTTAAAATTTGCTGACTCGTATTCACATAGAGGCAGTAAGTCGCGCATGGTATGCGGAGGGACATCGGTCCAGTGAGAAAATACCTGAGATTTTTTTTCTCTTTCCAAGGCCCGCCTGATCGCCGCATCAAACCCAATGGTTTCAAATGGAAGAATTTTTCTGATGTCATCGTTAAGGCACACAACGTCGGTTTTTAAACTATCAAGCAGCAAAGATATGGTGTTAATTGGTGCGGAGGTAAATAAGTGCAGCCAAAATGCGTATATCCTGCATGAAACTGAAACCGGCAGAGGGACCCAGAAGACATCGAAAAGCCGAATTTTTCTATTCAAGATGCGCGCAAAACTAGTAATCATATCTTTGTAAGCTAACACCTCCTTTCCGCCAATTTGATACACGCGACTTTTACTGCTCCGAACCTCCATTATCCCGACAAGATATTTGATGACATCTCTTATAGCGATGGGTTGACAAAGGTTATTAAACTCGACCATAAACGGGATCCAATGATTATGCTTTACCAGGGACTTCAGCAACTCATAAGAAGTGCTCCCCGTTCCAATTATAATTGCTGCGTGCAAGCGAATGACAGGAATGGAACTGTTTGATAAAACCTCTCCCACTTCAATTCGGCTTTGCAGGTGCCTAGATAGGCGGACGTTGGTTTCTCCCAATCCTCCCAAGTAAATAACTTTTTTCAAACCCGCCTCTTCTGCTGTATCCATGAAACATTGCGCAGCTTTCCTGTCGAGATCCGAAAAATCGCTACTTTTAGCCCTCATGCAGTGAATGAGGTAGTACGCGAACTCAATTCCTTCCAACACCGGCTTTAACTGTTCCTTGACCAGGCAGTCGGCATAAACAACTTCAATTCTAGGGTGCTCGAGAAGAAAGGGGGTGTGTTTGGTTCGCACCATGCAACGAACCCAGTAACCACGATATAGCAACTCGGGAATGAGGCGTTGCCCCACGTAACCGTTTGCTCCTGTTACCAGGACTTTGTTATTGGGTGGCCACGGGGTGGTGGTGAGTGCTTCACAGTAGTTATAGTGAATTCTTGACGGATCCATATCAAAAAACCTCTTTGCACGGGTTCCTAGTTACTTCCAAAAAACAATCACCTGCCTCACCGTCAAGATCCGAAAAACCGCTTTTTATTTCCTAGCTCAGAGCAGACATTAACACTAGCCCAAATATAAAGCTAAGAGGCAGTGTGATTATCCAAGCTAGTAAAATATGGGACAAGACCTTGAGATTAATTTTTTTATTAGCAACCCCAATGCCAAATATAGAGCCGCACGAAACGTGGGTGGTGGAGACAGGAACTCCAATTCTACTGGCCCCCAAAACCATCATTCCTGTAACCAAATTGGCAGTAAATGCTTGACCGGGATTCATTTCGGTTACCTTCCTGCCCATCGTAACTGCAATTCTCTTGGAGTGAACCATCCCACCAATTACCATAGAAATTCCGACCACGAGAATTGATAGGTTTACGTCAAACCGTGATCCAATCAGTAAAAGCGCCACAATTTTTGGTGTATCGTTTAATCCTCTTGAGAAACAAACTAGCCCACTGCTTAGATAATGAAGACTGTCTAAAAGACTTTTGGCAGAAATACCAGCGACCTGACCAGAGTATGACGAGCGGCAATAAGCCTGCCTAGCTATTCCCGTCTGGGGGACTGTAATGAATTCGAGGGTACTTCTTTTAAATTCTTCTCCAGTCACAGAGTGACCTGGAGCAGTTGCAAGCACTTTTTTTCCAATGCAGAAACACGTTTCCTGTTCGACATTTAATTTTTTTCTTAACTTTTTAAATATGGGGTAAATGGTGAAAGCAAGCGCAACCGAGAGTACGGGGCCAACTACCATCGGGAAAAAATATGCTCTTGAAAGTGTTCCCCAGTGAATACCGCCTTCAGAGGCAATCCACCCCGCCCCAGCCAGTGCTCCAATAAGCGAATGGGTTGTTGAAACGGGGAGGTTCATAAAGGTAGCTAATATGACTGTCATGGCAGCAGCTATTCCGACAGCGAGTGGAAAAATTTTCATTTGGATTACATGCTCTGGAACAAGTCCTTTGCCTTTAAAGACAATTATCAACTCGCTAGCCAAATGTAGTGCAACCATGCTTCCAAGAGCTGTGGTCAAAGTTGCCCAGGTCAGGGCGCTTTTGTAAGTTGTTGTGTTGCTGCCATACAATGTCGCAACACCTTTAAAGTTGTCATTTGCCCCATTCGAATAGGCCAAAAACAAAACCGTCAAAAATATAAAGACCAAAACGATGGTTCCCATTTTTCCCTCGCGCTAAACCAAACAGGTACTCAGGTAAAAACCTTCAATAAAAAAATAATAGAAGGTCCCAACACAACAATACTTTCATGAAGCAAAAATCTCACAAAATCGAATTTAAAAGTATCCGTTTTAGTCCTATTTACAAATCAGCCAAAAACGGATGGTTTTAATTGATGCGATGGAATAAATACCTTCTCCCGGAGATCTGTTACTTGAGGCTTTGTTGAATTAAAATTGCTCCATCTACTTGGCGGTTCAGCATATGGGTTTGTTCAGCGGTACCCTAGGAAAGGAAATAACAACTATTGCCAAACGGAATCAGAGCCCGGATGTCCAAAGCGGTGAACAGCGGGAAGACCGACCCCTGGGTAGCCGAGGTTTAGTCTTGTTTTTGATCGTTGGCATGGTTTTTTTTTCCATAGTCGTAGCTTGGGTAATCTTGGACAAGATCAAAACCCAGTCTAGACGGGACACTCAAGTCGCGCTGCAATCGATTATCCAGACTACGCAGGAAGCTCTACACAATGAGGTCGTAAAACGTTTGACGGAGGTGACCTCTTTGTCGTTGTCTTCAGAGTTGCAAGGATTGATTAAAGAGCAGCTAAACGTAACGCCCAATTCCCAGGCCCTTCTAAAAAGTTCGGCACTTGCGAGGATGAGGGAACTCCTGAATCCTGTGATGGAAGAAAAGGATTACATAGGATTTTTTGTCATCGCTCCAGATGGCACCAGCATTGCCTCTATGCGCGACTCAAATGTTGGCACTATTAACCTGCTTGCAGAACACGAAAACTTCTTGCCGCTTGTTTTTGATGGGAATGTCCTTGCCAGTCAGCTTTTACCTTCAGATGTTCCCCTGCCTGATGCCCTGGGGAACATGGCCAAAGATCAACCCACCATGTTTGTGGCTGCCCCGGTTCGTGATCAGGGTCAAATCATAGCCGTGTTGACGTTTAGAATCGATCCGATAAATGATTTCAGTAGTATTACGAAACTCGGTAGGCTCGGTGAAAAAGGGGAGACCTATGCTTTCAATAAATCGGGAAAAATGATTACGGAAAGTCGTTTTGAAAAGCAACTGCGGGAAATTGGAATACTTGCACCAGGGATGCGCAGCACTCTCAATGTTGATGTTCGCGATCCCGGCGTGAACTTACTGGAAGGTTCTCATCCTGTAGTTTTAAGCTCCAAACAACCGTTGACCTATATGGCCCAGCAGGCCATCAAGGGTGGGACCGGAGACAATCTGGACGGGTATCGAGATTATCGGGGGGTGCCCGTTGTAGGTGCTTGGACTTGGAATGATGAGTTGGGCTTCGGGTTGGCCACAGAAATTGATCTGTTGGAAGCTTACCGAACTTATCACACCTCGCGTTGGGCTCTGTTAATAGGTTTGGCACTCACCGTTGCTTTGTCTTTAGGTTTGTCCATCGCTTTAGAGATTGGACGAAAAAAGGCCGTTATTTTTGCTGGAAAAATTCAGGACAGCCAAAGACGCCTTCATGGGATTTTGGAAAACCTTGTTGAGGGAGTTGCTACAGTGGATCAAGAAGGGACTATCCAGTCATTCAATTTGGCAGCAGAAAAAATTTTCGGTTACCAAGAATCCGAAATCATCGGCCGGAATATTAGTTCGCTGATCCCCAAGTCCTGTCAAAAAAGCAATGACGACTATAATAAAGTGATAAAAGTTTTTAGAACAGGAAAAGCTTATGACCCAGCGTTAAAACCGGAGATTTTCGGACGACGGAAGAACGGTACTGCTTTTTCACTGGAGATATCATTGGGTGAAATGATCTTGGATCAACACCACTGGCTTGTCGTTAGCATGCGGGATATTACCGAAGGTAATCGGCTGAAAGAAGAGGTTGGAAAACTCACAATGGCTGTAGAACAGAGCCCGGCTTCTATTGTGGTTACCAATCTTGATGGAGAAATCGAATATGTAAACCCAAAGTTTACTCGGGTGACCGGTTACACCAAAGAAGAGGTCATCGGGAAAAACCCTCGGTTTTTAAAATCCGAGGATGCACCTTCCGAAAGGTATCAGCATCTATGGGAAACTATCAGTGCCGGGAAAACATGGCGAGGAGAATTTCATAACAAGAAAAAGAATTCGGAACTTTATTGGGAACTTGCTTCCATTTCCCCTATCAAAGATAAAAATGGGATAGTTTCTCATTATCTCGCGGTCAAAGAGGACATCACTCGTCGGAAAGCCGCGGAGACACAACTCATAACATCCGAACAGGAGTTGCGCGATCTTTATAACCGCCTTCAAGATGTAAGAGAGGAAGAGCGAACCAGTATTTCGCGGGAAATCCACGATGAACTGGGACAAATGTTGACCGCTTTAAAAATTGATGTTTCCTGGTTAATCAAAAAAATAAGTAAGAAAGAAAAAACGGTCCAGGACCGGGCCCATTCGATGTCAAGCTTACTCGATACAACTATTAAGAGTGTACAATCGATTTCAACCCATTTGCGGCCCGAGGTTCTGGACATGCTGGGTCTCAGTGAGGCTATTGAATGGCAGGTACAGGAGTTTCAAAGCGCACAGGAACCAAGTGTAATGTTACTTCAAGCTTACCTGATTTGAACTTGGATCCGGAGCTTTCGACTACAGTCTTCCGGATCCTTCAGGAAGCGTTAACCAACGTGGCGCGTCATGCGGAGGCAAGCATTTTGGACATAGGGCTGTATAAAAAACAGAACGAGCTGGTTCTTAAAGTGCAGGACAACGGTAAAGGCATTTCTGATGACAAAAATTCCGCCCGCAAATCCCTTGGGCTTTTAGGAATCCGTGAACGGGTTCTCCTTTGGAATGGGCGGGTAAAAATCAATGGGGCCAAGGGGCATGGGACCACGATCCTTGTTGAGATTCCAGTGAGTCGGTCATGAAAAATAATTTTGACTCGAACAAAATCAAAGTTCTTCTAGCAGATGATCATGCCGTTCTCCGTGATGGTTTGAAAATGATTCTCGCCGAGACACAAAATATTGTAGCTTGCGGTGAGGCGAAAAACGGGTATGAGGTTTTGGAAAAAATCAAAAAGAATCATTTTGATGTGGTGGTCTTGGATGCGGCTATGCCTGGTTTAGCCGGCATGGAGACCCTGAAACAATTAAGGATTGATCAACCGGATCTACCCGTTTTGATTTTAACCATGTACCCCGAAGAACGGATCGCTGCCCGGTTTCTAAAAGCGGGGGCCTCTGGATTTTTAACCAAGGATAGCGCATCCGAGCAACTAGTGGAAGCCATCAAAAAAGTCTTCCATGGGGAAAAATTCATAACCCCTGAACTAGCACAAAAGTTGGCGCTTGACTTTATGGGTTCTGAAAAACCACTGCACGATTTATTATCCGACCGTGAGCATCAGGTAATGAGTATGATGGGATCTGGGCAGATGATATCAGAAATTGCCGCTGAACTTCAACTGAGCATTAAAACCGTCAGCACCCACCGCACCCATATCCTAGAAAAACTTAAATTGAAAAACAACGCTCAGCTGATTCGATACGCCATAGAAAACAATCTGATAGATTAAAGTTCCCGCCCCACGCTCCTCTTATTTTAGAAACTTCTCCATCCTGGCAAACAAAGGAGCCTCCTAAGGCGCCATAGGAGTACTCCTATCTCCGGATTCTGCAAATCCTATGAACAAAACAGACGTAAACGGATTTTACTATCCAGCCTTCGGGTGTAAGTTTTTCTTATGTCGATTAGGCGTCCGGAAATACTTGTCTGGCTTTGGAGATTAGATGAAGAAAAGACTGAAGGTTTTTATTCTGGATGATTCGAGAGAGGTGTCGGGAAGGTTGGTAAGTATGCTTGCAGAAATTGATGGTACCGAAGTCGTGGGGTTGGCAAATAATTCGGAAGAGGTCAGAGGGATGATCAGGAAACTACAGCCTAACGCGATAATTATGGACTCCGGCTTACCCTCTGCCAACAGAGTCAAGACGCTCATTAGGGAAATTAAAAGATTTCACCCTGGGACAAAGGTAATAATTTTCTCTCATCATGCAAGCCTAAGGTATAGGGAAAAATGTTTGGACATGGGAGCGGACTTTTATTTTAACAAGTCGACGGAATTCGAAAAGGTTCCCCAGACGATTACGAAATGGGTTCATGAATATTGTCAATCATGAATAGTGCCCGATACAAATGAGGCGGTGAAGCCTTCTACTCAAGGGGAGAGTTGGTTCATGCAGAATCTAATTACAAAATACAAAGTTATGTAGCGGCAGATCTGAAAGTGAAAGCAAACAAAGTCAGGGTCAAAATTTATAGGAGCTAGCGAATCATGCGAGAAAAAATGACTAAGGAAGTTGGAGCAACTTTGTTGGTATTGGGGATCATGCTGGCCATGGCCATGCCCGCCTTTGCAGGATCCCAAGGGTCAGCAACACCGCGCCCGCTCGCGCCGGTGCCGCCGATTCCGGCCAATGGTATTCTCAACCCAAATGCGCAAAAGGATAACGTGACCACCCCGGAAAAAGTGAAACTTGGTGCGATGTTGATGTTTGACGGGCGGCTGTCCGGGGACGGCAGTACCCCCTGTGCGGCCTGTCACAGGCCGGAGTACGCGTGGTCCCAGCCGGACGACCTTTCCTTCGGCTATCCGGGGACCCTGCATTTCCGAGCCGGACAGACTGTTTTGAACAATATACATCTGAATAAATATTTCTGGGACGGGCGGTCACTGAGTCTTGAAGCTCAGGTTGGCGCCGCCGGATTCGGACAGGAGTCGAACAACGTTTCAGCCCAGATGGCGGAAGCCAGGATGAGACAGGTTCCGGTTTACGTCAAAATGATGCAGGAGATTTTCGGCGAGCCCCCGACCTGGGATAACGCAGCCCGCGCCGTGGCCGCATTCGAACGTACTTTGAACACCGATCCCAAGGACGTTCCTTTCGACCGTTACATGAACGGTGACAAGACTGCAATGAGCGAAGAGGCAGTCCGGGGAATGAAACTCTTCGAGGGCAAGGCGGGATGTATCCAGTGCCATGACGGCATGCTGATGACCAACCAGGATTTCCATAACATTGGTCTCCCGCGGAACGAAGCGTTCGATGAAGATCCGCTCCGCCAGATTTCCATCCGATACCGGTCGAAGGCATTTGGGGTTTTGAATTACGACGAGGTGGACGAGGACAAGGGACTCTACTTTTCCACGCATCGCCCTGATGACATTCACAAGTGGCGGACTGCGCAATTGAGGGAACTCAAGTGGACTCCTCCGTATATGCATAACGGCGTGTTCTTCGACTTGGAAGAAGTAGTCGCTTTCTACAATTCAGGCGGCGGGCCTAACCAGGACAACGGTCCTGCGCTCGCTGGAACAAAAGACCCGCTGATGAAACCTCTCAACCTGACGGAAGACGAGCAAGGGGATCTAGTGGCTTTTCTCATGGCCCTCAGTAGTGATGAGATGCCGGGTAAGAACTACAAGATTCCTCGGATACCGCCAGATGGAATCATGACCGCAACCGGCGTGTTGGTTGAGTTGCCGGAAAAAGCAACTGCGAAAAAGAAGTGATTCGTTGAACGGATGAATATTTGGAATAAACAGAAATAACTCGAAAAATAAGGAGAATGAACATGAGTAAGATCGAAAATACAAAGAAACAAGAAGTCGATGCGACTCAGGAAGTGTCTCCTCAAGAGTCCCCTTGTATGTCTCGTCGGAAGCTACTGATGACCGGAGGAAAACTGGGAAGCCTTGCGGCTATTTCCATGCTCCTGCCTGGTTCAATGCTTTCTGGCAAGGCAGAGGCGGGCCAAGGGATGGTCAGTGCGGCGGTGACCGGACGAACCGTTCACTATCCACGAATCAAGGTAGGTCGGCTGAGTGCACTCAAAAATGATCGTCCCGTCAAGATCCAGTATCCCGGCAATGACGAGGGCCAGAAGGGTCTCTTGATCAAACTGGGGGAACGAGCTCTAGGTGGAATCGGTCCTAGTCAGGATGTCGTGGCCTTTAGTGCCTTCTGTACCCATCAAGGCGGACCGTTGGAGGAACAGTATAACCCTGGTAGTAAAACGCTGGGGCCCTGTGAGTTTCACCTTTCCTCCTTTGATTTGACCCGACATGGGATCATGACCAGCGCTTCCGCAGTCCAGAATCTTCCGCAGTACGTGCTGGAGTTAGAAGGAGATGATATCTATGCGGTGGGTGTATTAGGGCTGATTTATGGGTACCCGGATAATTTACTAGGAGTCTGATTAAAAAAGAATCAGCTTCTTTGACAAATTTAGGATTACCGATGTTTCGAAAACGGAATGACTATATTAACGGTATTGACGGAGGTAACAAGCCATGAGTAACGCTGGAAACAATATCACATTCTCGACAGATTTGCCGAAAGACCGTGTGCCCCTTCCTCCTCCCGACGCGGAGATTATCCCTACCGCCTGTGATTATTGCATCGTGGGATGTGCCTATCGAGCGATTACATGGCCGGTCGGGAAAGAAGGTGGCCCAAAAGCAGATGAAAATGCCTTCAAGGTAGATTTTCCACGCAAAGAATCTCTGGTCGGTAGTTGGCCCAGTCCCAACCAGCA
>Ga0066850_10001650_pt1 | contig 11619 bp, 9 predicted proteins | sample ETNtaG_4_FD_67282 | JGI IMG/M metagenome (GOLD analysis project Ga0066850, IMG submission 67282) | Marine microbial and viral communities from oxygen minimum zone, Eastern Pacific Ocean - ETNP201406SV67 | ecosystem: Environmental > Aquatic > Marine > Oceanic | place: Pacific Ocean: Eastern... | reverse complement strand
AGGTTATTAGAATTAACAATTGTATTAGTTTCAGAAAAAGAAACCTGTGTAGCCTGAACACCATCATTAGCAAATTCACCAACTTGAAAGACTTGACCTCCGACAGTATATTGAAAAGCAACTGCTAATATTTCATCATTTTCAAGCTTCTGATTTAATGAAATATATCCTAATTGATTATTAATCTTATAATCAATGCCTTCTCTTAATTTTTTTGCATTTTCTAATTTACCATATCCAAATCCTTCTGTTACATTTGGAACTAAAATACCTGTCTGTAGTGTTGCAATATCTCTAATTGCATCTGTCAACTGTGATAAACCACTTCCTATAGCTGTTGGATCAAAACCATTATTTCCATTATCTGGATAAGCAGATGGCCCTGCATATATATTAACAGAAGAAGAAACATCTGACGATTCACCTAAATCCTGAAATGCTACTATATTTCTTACATCATTAATTTGATTTGTTCTATTTGTAACCCATACTTCACTTCTAGTAATTTGAACATTAGTATTAATAAAAGGATAATTTAATAATGCTTCATCATATTTGTTTTTAAAATAGTGACTTAAAAAGAAATGTCTATTTTCATCATAGTCTAATGCTCTAAACTCAAACTCTTGAATTGTTCCTCCGCCCTGAGACACTACAGATCTTGATTCAGATTTCTGTTCTGAAAAAACTGCTGTAACTCTTGTTTTTCCAAATTTTAGTTGAGTTTTAAATCCAAATAAACTTTGAGCTCCAGAAATTAAAGAACTATTAAGAGGCATGCTTACATTACCTACCTCAATTTTCTGTATTATGTCATCTTCTGTAGGCTCAAATTCTAACTTTAATAGGTTTTGAAAATCAAAGGTAGATTGTGTATCAAAATTTGCATTAACCTGAACTCTTGTCCCAACCTTTCCAAGAAGACTTAATCCTATTCTTTGATCAAAATCAAATGTTAGATTACTTCTATTTCTAGGAGAGAATGCAGGATTATCTTGTTTAGTAAATAACATCCCTAAGTCAACCTCTATTGATCCTTGCGGGACTACTTCAATAGTGTTTCCTCCAAATATGCTTTCAAATATTTTTGAATTCACATAAATCTCAGGAATTAGATTTTTTTGCAACTCATCTGTTCCGTCTTTTTTTCCTTCAGCTGCATCAATTTTTGATTTATAATAATCCTTTAAATCCTGAACTAATATTAATTTCTTATATTCCTCAGGACTTAAAATAATAGGATAATTAATATTATATTCTCCAACACTTAGGTTGTAATAGTACATATCAGTAGTAGAATCATACTCGTAATTTTCGATAAAACTACCAGGGGGTGGTAAATTTAATTTACCAAATGAAACGCCTTCTGCATCAGCTATTGAATCTTGAAGACTAGAATTAGTTGTCTCTTGAGAAATCAATAAACTACTATAAAAAACTAAACATAAAAAAAGACTAGAAAATCTTGTTTTCATTAAACTAAAAGTAATTTTATTCAAATTTGTTACAAATTTTTTAAAGTCTCTTTAATAATACTTTCAACTGAAATTTCTGGGTTTTCTATTACAATTTTGTCTACCAGTCTTTCAGATGACTTTTTATTAATTCCTAAGACTTCTAATGCAGATAACGCTTCTTCTCTATTAGTATTGTTCACAGAAGCAAATCCTTCGTCTAAATCATAGACCTTTAAAATTTTATCACGAAGATCTATAATTACCCTTTGAGCAGTTTTTGAACCAATTCCCTTAACGGATTGTATTAGTGAGACATTTTCTCTTGAAATAGCTTCAATGATTTGATCTGGAGAAATAGATGACAACATAGTTCTAGCAATACTTGAGCCAATGCCATTAACAGAAATTAAGAGCCTAAAGATTTCTCTTTCTTTTATTGAAAAAAAGCCATAAAGCGTGTGGGAGTCTTCTTTAATCTGAAGATGTGTAAATAGCTTTAAATTTTCATTATCTGGAATTTGAGAAAAAGTGTGTAAGGAAATATTTATTAAGTATCCTATTCCATTGCACTCAATTATCACACTTGTTGGAGCTTTTTCAACTAACCTTCCTTTTACATGAGTTATCATAACAGCAATTTACAAATTCAAATTTACTAAAATTATGTACACATTTATTAAATCTGCGTAACATATATATTCTTATTTAAGAAAATTCAAATTTCTTTTTAAACCATTATAACCTGCTCTTTTTAATGGGGAGTTTTTAAAAATCTTATTAAAGGTTTTTTCAGTAATCTCTTGCCATTGATTTTCGCTCAAATCCATTGTTTTAGAACTAAGATTAAACAAAGGCTCTTTATGTGGTTTAGAGAATTTGTTCCAAGGGCAAACATCCTGACATATATCACATCCAAATATCCAGTCATTAAACTTCCCCTTATATTCATTAGGAATATTCTCTTTTAATTCAATTGTGAAATATGAAATACACTTACTTCCATCAACTACATATGGCTCAGCTATTGCCTCTGTAGGGCATGAATCTATACATGCTCTGCACTCTCCGCAATGGTCAGTCTCAATTGTATCATAATCAAGATCTAAATCAATTATTAGCTCTGCTAAAAAATAATATGAGCCTACTTGCTTTGTAATTAAATTTGAATTTTTTCCAACCCAGCCTAAACCGCTTTTTGACGCCCATGATTTTTCTAAAATAGGCGCTGAATCAACAAAAACTCTTCCATAAACCTCGCCTACTTCTTCTTTTATATATGACAATAATTGTTTTAATTTTTCTTTTATAACATAGTGGTAATCTTTACCATAAGCATATTTAGAAATTTTTGGAAGACCTTCTTTTTGAAAATTATTTGGATAATAGTTATATGCAAGTGAAACTATACTTTTAGCTCCTTCTACAAGCTTTGTAGGATCTAGTCGTTTATCAAAATAATTTTCCATGTATTTCATTTCCCCATGCATATTAGAATTTAACCACTTTTCTAATCTTGGAGCCTCATTATCTAAAAATTCTGCTTTGCTTATTCCGCAAGAGATAAAGCCTAATCTTTTGGCTTCATTTTTTATTAATTCCGTGTAACGAATTTTATTTTTCAAGTATTGAAAAATTAGATTTTTAGAATAATCCTTTTTGGCCAGTTTTTGGAGTTTTACCTAAATGCTTATATCCCAATTCTGTAACTTGGCGTCCTCTGGGAGTTCTCATTATAAAGCCTTGCTGAATCAAAAAAGGCTCATATACTTCCTCAATGGTTTCAGAGTTTTCACTTACAGCAGTAGATAAGGTAGTAATGCCTACAGGGCCTCCTCCGAATTTATCTATAATAGTAGATAGTATTTTATTGTCCATTTCATCAAGACCATTAATATCAACATTAAGAGCCTTTAAACTGCTTTTAGTTATAGCAATATCAATGGTTCCATCACCTTTAATTTGAGCAAAATCTCTTACTCTTCTAAGCAAAGAATTAGCAATTCTTGGAGTACCTCTACTTCTTCCTGCAATTTCTATTGCCGCTTCCATTGAAATTTTTACATCCAAAATTTTTGCACTCCTTTCAATTATACCAGATAACAGTTCTGCAGAATAATATTCAAGTCTATTACTAATTCCAAATCTAGCTCGCATTGGAGCAGTTAATAGTCCTGATCTTGTTGTTGCTCCTACTAGAGTGAAAGGATTTAAATTAAGTTCTACAGATCTTGCATTTGGACCAGACTCTATCATAATATCAATCTTGTAATCTTCCATAGCAGAATATAAATATTCTTCAACTATTGGGCTTAACCTATGAATCTCATCAATAAATAAAACATCCCTTTCTTCAAGATTAGTTAATAATCCGGCTAAATCAGCTGGCTTATCTAAAACAGGGCCTGATGTTACCTTAACTGTTACTTCAAGTTCGTGTGCTAAAATATGAGCCAAAGTAGTTTTTCCAAGTCCTGGAGGACCGTGAAATAAAGTGTGATCTAGTGCATCTCCTCTTTGATTTGAAGCTTGAACAAAAATTTTCAAATTTTCAATAACTTGATCCTGACCACTAAAATCATCAAAAGAACTGGGTCTTAAATTATTTTCAAATTCCTTCTCTTCAGTAGATAAATTAATAGAGGAAGGATCTAAATTTTCGTTCATAACTACAATGTATGAAAAAAATCTATTTAATACTCTTCTTCTCCTTTTTTAAGTGGGATGTGCTGAGGTACAAAATCTTCTTTATATCCAGGCTTACTATAATCGTATGGCCATCTATAAACTTCAGGAATTTTACCTTTCCAATTTCCATGAATATGCTTCATTGAGGCTGTCCATTCTAGAGTAGTAGAATTCCATGGATTTTGAGGAGATTTTTTCCCATAAAACATGCTGTGGAAAAAATTATATAAGAAAACAATTTGTATTAACGCTCCAATTATTGCAAATACAGTAATTACTGTATTGGTGTCTGCTAAATCATCAAATAATGGAAAACTTGAATTAGTATAATATCTTCTGGGGAGTCCTGCCATTCCAATAAAATGCATTGGGAAAAATATACCATAAGCACAAATTGCTGTTACCCAAAAGTGTATATAACCTAAATTTTTATTCATCATACGTCCAAACATCATTGGAAACCAATGATATATTCCAGCAAGCATTCCATACAATGCAGAAATTCCCATTACCAAATGAAAGTGAGCTACTACAAAGTATGTGTCATGAACATTAATATCTAATGCGCTATCCCCAAGAATTAATCCAGTTAGACCGCCACTTATAAAAGTTGACACAAATGCTATTGCAAACAGCATTGGGGGATTAAATTGGATATTTGCTTTCCATAAAGTTGTAATATAATTAAATGCTTTAACCGCAGATGGAATTGCAATTAGTAAAGTTGTAAAAGTAAAAACTGAACCTAAAAATGGATTCATTCCAGTGATAAACATATGATGACCCCATACAATAGTTGATAAAAAGGCAATTGCAAGAATTGACATAATCATAGCCTTATATCCAAAAATTGGTTTTCTTGAGTGAGTCGCAATTACTTCAGAAGCAATGCCTAGAGCAGGTAATAAAACAATATATACTTCAGGATGACCTAGAAACCAAAATAGGTGTTCAAATAAAATTGGAGAGCCTCCTTGATAATGTAAAACTTCACCTTGAATGAAAATATCTGACAAGTAAAATGATGTCCCAAAACTCCTATCCATTATTAATAATAATGCACATGAAAGTAAAACAGGAAAAGAAATTACACCAATAATTGCAGTAATAAAAAAGGCCCATATAGTTAATGGCATTCTGGTTAGAGACATTCCTTTAGTTCTTAAATTAATTATAGTAACAATATAATTTAATGAACCTAAAAGCGATGATGCAATAAAAACAGCCATTGAGACTAACCATAATGTCATCCCTAGTCCAGACCCTGGCTGGGCTATCTCTAATGCACTAAGGGGTGGATATATAGTCCAGCCTGCTGCTGCTGGTCCAGCTTCAACAAATATTGAGGCAACCATAAGAACAGTTGAAATAAAAAACAACCAATAAGCAATCATATTTAAAAATCCTGTAGCCATATCTCTAGCTCCTAATTGCAAAGGAATTAGCAGGTTACTAAATGTTCCACTTAACCCAGCTGTTAATACAAAGAATACCATGATGGTACCATGCATAGTTACTAATGCTAAATATATATCTGCATCCATTACTCCATCTGGAGCCCATTTACCTAATAAAAATTCAAAAATCACACTTGGCTCTTCAGGCCATGCTATTTGCATTCTAATTAATGAGGACATTAAAATCCCTATTATGCCCATAAATATTACTCCAGTAAAAAGATACTGTTTAGCAATCATCTTATGATCTTGACTAAAAATATACTTAGTAATAAAAGTTTCTTTGTGATGGTGTTCGTGATGATCTTTATCAAATACTATATATTCTGACATATTCTATATTTTAATTTTGAGCAATTAATGAATTTTCAAAAACTTGTTGTTGGGCTATCCATTTGTCAAAGTCTTCCTGAGATTCAACAATTATTTTCATCTGCATATTATAATGCGATTTTCCGCAAATTTTATTACACAAAAGAACATAATCGAAATCATAAGAATCAAGAGGTTCTTCTCCCTTTTTAATTAATTCCTTGTTTTTTTCATCTCTAATCTCATTTATTGTAAGAACCTTATCAATCATACCTGGAGTATTTCTCATTTCCTCAGTTGTCATAGTAGGAGTTAACAAAAATTGTGTGACCATGCCAGGGACACAATTCATCTGTGCTCTAAAATGGGGCATGTATGCTGAATGAATCACATCTTGTGATCTCATCTTAAATAAGACTGGCTTGTTAACTGGTAAATGTAATTCAGTAGTAATTACATCATCACTAGCATTAGGATCTGATTCATCTATACCTAAAATGTTTGCGCGATTTATATCAATTAGTCTTACATTTGCTTTTCCTAAAGAATTATCATTTCCAGCATATCTTGCTTTCCAATTAAATTGCTGAGCATATAATTCAACGACCATAGGATCATCATCTTCTGATATATTCATTACATTCGCCCAAGTTAAAAGACCATATGTAATAAAGGCTGTTAAAACTACCGCCGGTATGATTGTCCAAATAAGTTCAAGTTTATGATTATCTGCATAAAACAATGCCTTATTTCCTTTCTTCCCTTTGTATTTATAGGCAAAATAGTGAAGTAAAAACTGTGTAATTGTTTGCACAAAAAAGATTAATGCAAATGTGCTTATCATTAATGTATCAATTTTTGTCCCATGTTCTGATGCTGCATCCGTTATTAGAGGAAAATGGCCATATTTAATAAAGCATATTATTGTAATGGCATATATAAATGCAAGGAAACCTAACATCAATCTTGCATTAAGCTTATTATCCTTATCATTGGCAATTTGAGAATCATCAATTATTTCTCCTTTCAAGGCACGAGTCAAATCAAAAATTTTGATCATTTGCCAAATTGCAATTGAAATAAAAACTAATGTTAATGTTATAAATAATGTAATCATTTCTATAATATAATTTTAATAATGAAAATGTTCGCTTTCCTTTATATAAGGATTGCCTTTTGCTAAAAGAGGTGCCTTAGAAAGAGAGTAAAAAACTAATATTAAAAACAATCCTGTAAAAAATGCTAATGCACTTATTTCAGCTAATCCAAATCCATATCTATCAACAACTGTTGCGGGCATAATCATCATATATACATCCATATAATGCCCTATAAGTATTACGCTTCCAGCCATTACTATAAACCAAGGTATTCTTTTATAATCGCTATTCATTAACACTAAGAATGGAAAAATAAAATTTAATACAAACATAGTAAAAAATGGGATAGTGTAATCTTCAATTCTTGTAATAAAATAGGTTACCTCTTCAGGAATATTTGCATACCATATTAACATAAATTGAGAAAACCACAAATATGCCCAAAATACACTAAAGCCAAACATATACTTTGCCAAATCATGAAGATGGCTGTCATTAACAAATTTCATATATCCCTGAGATTTTAAATATATTGTTATCAATGCTATTGTAGTAATACCGCTCACTACCATGCTTGCAAATAGATACCATCCAAACAATGTGCTAAACCAATGTGGATCTACACTCATTACCCAATCCCATGACATCATTGATTCTGTATATATATAAAATACTAAGAAACCTGCAGAGATTTGAAAATTTCTTTTAAAATTTTTATTATCTTTTGCAAGGTCTTGAGCAATAGAAAATTTTCTACTAAAATATCTATAAAGACTCCATCCTCCTATGAATATTAATGCTCTTATTAAGAATGCCGATTTATTTAACCATCCTGATTTTCCTTGAATTAATTTATCATGAGCTACAACATCGGGGTCCATCCATATAAAAAGATGTTTGTCAGCAAAAAATGCTATAGCAATTACAATTAAAGCTCCAGGTAATAAATAATAAGTTATAGCCTGCATTACTCTAAATAATACTGGCGACCATCCTGCCTGTGATGCATATTGAATTGCATAAAATGCTAATACTCCTAATGATATCATCATAAAGAAAAAAGCTGCTACGTATAAAGCAGCATATGGTCGATTATGAATTTGATGCATAACATGTTCTGCATGCTCATCCTTATGTGAAGATTCATGTGCATCATTGTGATGCTCTTCATTAGCTTCTTCCATATGAGCTGTTTCATCGCCATGAGAAGATTCATGTGCTAACATTTCTTTCACTTGGTCAAGAGTTTTATGAGATTCCATATAGCTATATGTCCAGCCTATACTTCCTAATAAAATTAGTGCCAGTGAAAAAATCTTAATACCATTTGAAATTTTATACATACTATTTTTTTAAATCTGATTTTAATTTCATCACATAAGATGTCACAAGCCATCTTTCCTTTTCATTTAATTGATTTGCATATGAACCCATAGTATTCCTTCCATAATATATTACGTGATACACACTTCCCTCAGTAATATCTCTACCTTCATCTAAATAACTTGGGATACCTAATATTTTTTCTCTTTTAAATAAGATGCCTTTTCCGTCCCCATTATTTCCATGACAAACACCGCAATAAATATCATATAATTCCTTTGCCTTTGCCATATTAACTTCATTACTCTCTAGTGGATTTTTTAAATTCACTTTTGCTGTGTCGTATCCTGCATTTGAATCCTCATATTGATACAGAGAATATCCTCTAGGGATAGTTCCTTCAACAGGGATTAATGCTGCCTGGTTGTTTTCAAAAAGACCATTTTCTGAATAAGCTTCATATCCGACAGACTCATACATGTTTGGCATAAACTCATAATTTGGAGACTCATTATTCTTACATGAACTAAGAGTTAATGTTATAGCTACTAATAATATTTTATATACTAATCTCATATACATTTAATGTGCTTTTGAATCAACAATATTAATTTCAACAGCTCCAGAATCTTTTAATATTTTCTTTAATTTTCCTGTAACTTCATCTACAGTTATTTCAACTAAAAAATGATCATCTGTGGTTCTAGGATCAGGATTCTCTGCAGTTTTAAATGGCCACATTCTACTTCTAAGATAAAAAGTAATAACCATCAGATGAGCAGCAAAAAACACCGTCAATTCAAACATTATTGGGACAAAGGCTGGCATATTTTCAATATAGCTAAAGCTAGGCTTGCCTCCAATATTTTGAGGCCAATCAGCAATCATTGTATAATACATCATTAAAATAGAAACTGTAATTCCAAGACATCCATATATAAATGATGCAATGGCAATTCTGGTTGGTTCCAAGCCCAATACCTTGTCTAGTCCATGAACAGGGAATGGCGTATAGACTTCTTCAATGTGATAATTATTCTCACGAATAGTCTTAACAGCAGACAATAAAACATCGTCATCATTATAAAAAGCACGAACTATTTTTGAAACTTTCATTTGATTTTTTTCATTTTTATAGCTGAAGTTCTTTTATCAGCTCCTGTTCCACTTAATGACTTTCCAGATTCTCTTATTCTCTTATACTTTTCCCCTGAAGTTTTTAAAATTGTTTTAACCTCAGCCTGAGCAATTACAGGGAATGTTCTCGCATATAATAAAAATAATACAAAGAAAAACCCTATAGTCCCCATAAAAATACTTATATCAATAAATGTTGGAGAAAACATTGTCCAAGATGATGGTAAATAATCTCTATGTAGAGATGTAACAATAATAACAAATCTCTCAAACCACATTCCGATATTTACTACAATTGAAATAAAAAATGAGAACATAATACTTGTTCTTAATTTTTTAAACCACATAAATTGTGGTGAAAAAACATTACATGTCATCATTGACCAGTATGCCCAAGCATATGGTCCAGTTGCTCTATTTAAGAATGCATATTGCTCATATTCAACTCCAGAATACCATGCTATAAAAAGTTCTGTAATATATGCAACCCCAACTATGGATCCTGTAATCATTATAACAATATTCATTAATTCAATATGTTGGAGAGTAATATAATCTTCTAAACTGCAAACTTTTCTCATAATAATAAGCAATGTCTGTACCATAGCAAAACCTGAAAAAATTGCTCCTGCAACAAAATAAGGCGGAAAAATTGTTGTATGCCATCCAGGAATTACTGAAGTAGCAAAATCAAAAGATACTATTGTGTGTACAGATAATACTAATGGAGTTGCTAAACCAGCTAACACCAATGATACTTCCTCAAATCTTTGCCAATCTTTTGCTCTACCTGTCCATCCAAAACTAAGTATACTATAAATTCTTTTTTGAAAAGGCTTGACTGCTCTATCTCTAATCATTGCAAAATCAGGCAATAACCCTGTCCACCAAAATACAAGGGAAACGGACAAATAAGTAGAGATTGCAAACACATCCCATAAAAGAGGTGAATTAAAGTTTACCCAAAGTGATCCAAAAGCATTGGGAATAGGGACCATCCAGTAACCAAGCCATGGTCTTCCCATATGTATTATAGGGAATAATCCTGCTTGTATAACAGAAAAAATTGTCATTGCTTCAGCTGATCTATTAATTGCCATTCTCCATTTTTGACGAAATAAAAGCAGCACAGCTGATATTAAAGTCCCAGCATGTCCAATTCCTACCCACCAAACAAAATTTGTAATATCCCAAGCCCATCCAACAGTCTTATTTAATCCCCAAACTCCAATACCAGTAGATATTGTATATATGATGCATCCTACGCCCCAAAGAAACATTGCTAGCGCTATAGAAAAAACAATCCACCATTGTCTATTTGCTCTAGTCTCAACAGGCCTAGCTATATCAACAGAGACATCATGATAAGATTTTTCTCCTGTAACTAATGGTTTTCTAATTGGTGCTTCATAATGAGACCCCATACTTTTTCTTATTATTAATTATACTTTTTTTTCGTTTCTTACTTTAACTTGATAAACTACATTTGGCTTAGTTCCAACAGAATCCAGCAAATGATAAGCTCTTTTATCATGTTTTAATTTATATATTTCACTTTCTTTTTCGTTTATATCTCCAAACCTCATTGCCCCGGTAGAACAAGCTGATGCACAAGCGCAAGTATCATTAAATTCTCCTTCAGCTACGGGTCTACCTTCTAATTTTGCTTTTAGTATCACTGCTTGTGTATTTTGAATACAGAATGAGCATTTTTCCATCACACCTCTAGATCTTACTGTAACATCAGGATTTAAAACCATACGCCCTAAATCGTCATTCATATGATAATCAAACTCATCATTATGGTTATATAAAAACCAATTAAATCTTCTGACCTTGTAAGGGCAGTTATTTGCACAGTATCTTGTCCCTACACATCTATTGTATGCCATATGATTCTGTCCTTGTCTTCCATGACTAGTTGCTGCAACCGGGCATACAGTTTCACAAGGAGCATGATTACAATGTTGACACATAATTGGCTGAAATGCCACTTGTGGATTTTCTGATGGACTTTCAAGTTCTCCAAATGAAGTTAATGAGCTTTCTAGGCCACTGATGTCGTCCTTCTTTTTATCATCCTGATGAAAAGTTTCTTCTGAAGAATAATATCTATCTATTCTTAACCAATGCATGTCTCTGCTTTTT
>Ga0066850_10001644_pt1 | contig 11652 bp, 3 predicted proteins | sample ETNtaG_4_FD_67282 | JGI IMG/M metagenome (GOLD analysis project Ga0066850, IMG submission 67282) | Marine microbial and viral communities from oxygen minimum zone, Eastern Pacific Ocean - ETNP201406SV67 | ecosystem: Environmental > Aquatic > Marine > Oceanic | place: Pacific Ocean: Eastern... | reverse complement strand
ACATTATCCAGATGCAAACCAGACTCATCAACCATAGAAACAGAACGTGCATGATTGTTCGCACTCTGTCCAGAAACGAGTAAGACTGTCCGTTCATCATCCGCGAATCTATCTGCTGATGTTGCTCTGTGTACGAGTCTTCCCCCGTCTCGATCACCATGATTTGTGCCGAAATAGAAACGTGGTTTTTGTGCTTCGCCCTTTATTACTCTGATTTCATCCATCCAACCGCCCAGGACTTCACTCGAAGTGCTCCCTGGCGCTCCACCAATAGTTAAGTAAAAACTACTATTAGAACCTAAACTGTCTGTAGTTTCTGTCTCGCCTATTAATTTTCCTTGTTCATAAAAAGAAAAAGTAGAACCTTCTCTTGTGGCAGACAAATTAACCCATTGATTATAGAAACTCGCCGTAGCATTTACTGTTGATTGTAAACTAACTATATTGGAGCCTGAGCCTGGATTATCACCCTTGATGTAAAGTGCATTTTTATAGCCACTATGTCTAAACTGCCAGATAAAATAACCATAATCGTTAGGCTTTTGGTAAGATAAATAATGATTATATTCTCCATGACTACTACTTGTTTGATAATACCAAAAATCAACAGTAAAATCACCTGTACCAAAATTAAATTGATTTGAGGATGGATTGACTAATAAAACATCTTTTGCAGCTGTACCCGTATTTCTTCCACCAAACTGCATTGATGAATTTCCAATATAATAATTATCATAGTTTAAAGTAACAAGAGTATTTGCCCCATACTTCTTTTCAATTGAATGATTATGAGAACTACTATCAGTAATTAAAGGCGGTGGCCCCGCATACTCCTTTGGAATCCAAACACCATTGTTAAACTCGCCGAAGTTTTCTGGGCCGAGTGCATAACCAGCAATATTATAAAAATCTGTTATTAATCCATCAAAAGTAAGTTTATTTGCAGACTTGTATTCACCTACTGACATTCTTTTACCTGACATATTTACAGATAATTGAGCATGTTGAGTCATTGATAAAGATGTCCCACCAAGAGCTTGTCTTTGTCCATTAACAAAGATCTTTCCTCTATCCGAAGCTGATGCCTCAGTAGAATCTACTGCTAAAACAACATGATACCACGCACTAGGATCTCTAAACACAGCAGAAGTTATTACTGAATTGAAATATGCAACATCCATACCCAAAGCATCATCTGTATCAGATCTAAAACCAAATCTAACTGCCGTATTTGCAATATCACTTTGTTCAGTTTCATTTGCAGCCATTATTACTTGTTCAGTTGAGGCTGATGAACTTGCTTTTTTAACCCAACAAGTCCATGTAAATTTTCTTCTCTCCGAATCACTACTAGCTGGAGTTCTAATCAATGCAGGAGTATCGCCATCATTAAATCGCAGACTATTCTCCATCACGCCATTGTAGAACTTGTCAGCTCCGCCGCCTATAAAACCTAAAGGATATGTTAGAATGCTCATGCGTGATTACCTATTATTGTGATTAATGTAAATGGAGATATTATAAATTGCATTATTATTATTAAAAATATATCAAGTGTAATTTTGTGATCCAGAATATGATCCATACATATATGTTCCATCAGAAGTAAATGTAAAAATATCAACCGCGCTTGCAGTAGAAGTCATTGTTGGTGCCGTGTTTCCCGGCCACTTATAACCTGTAGACCACGCAAGAGTCTTTGGAGATGCTGATTGTGTTACTCTCATTATGTAAACTCCACCAGCTTTATGATTTGTTGGATTAGCCATCGTTCCATTATGAGCAAGAGACAAATAAGCAACTTGAGCTGTATTCGCATTCCATGCAATAGATGTTCCAGAAGTTAATGATTGGTCATTAAAGTATTGTTGAGCAGTAAATGTAGTTTCAGCAGCAGGATCTACACCAGCTGCAACATCTTCAAAAGCTGGAGGAGAACCTGCTCCTGTTGAAGTTAATACCTGTCCATCTGATCCCGGCCCAACAGCAACCGGATCACCAGAGGCATCATATGTAATTATTGTTCCATCTGTACCACTTGCCATTTTAGCAAGAGTAACCGCATTATCAACTAATGAAGCAGTAACTGCTCCTGTCATATTAGTCATAACTCCAGATGCAGGAGTGCCTAGTGCTGGTGCAACAAAAGTTTTATTAGACAAAGTTTTTGTTGTTTGAGCCAGATAGGTATCTACATTATCTATATCAACTTGTGCCATTCCAGCGTCCGCATCGTCCATAACAAATGCATCTCCACTAGCAACTGTTGGTGTAGTAACTGTTGCACCAGCATCCATGACGTTAAGTTCAGTGGCAGTTGAAGTTATTGCTGTACTACCTAAAACTAATTGTCCATCTGGTACTACTGCTCTTGCTGCACCCACTAGTGTTAAATCATCTTCACTTTCATCCCATAACATATATGCACCAGAAGTTGCACCAAAGTATTTAACATCATGTCCCGTATTATCCACACCAACCGTAACTGCTCCTTTCACTAATAATGCATCAGCAGTAGCATGATCTTGTTGAAGATAAAGAGTAGTTGAACCAGACGCAGATGAATGATTTTGAATTATACTTGCAATATTTCTTGTAGATGTAGAAGCTGAATTTGAATCAATATAAAGAGCAGAACCAGTAGTCATAGAATTATCATAAATGTTTATGGATCTTCCATCAGTAAGTGCTTCAGCTTGAATATCAAGAATAGTTCCAGTTGTAGCTGCAGATGCAATCTTTGCGGTATTTGAAGTAGTATGTTCTGCATCAATTTCTAAAGCATATCCAGCACTTCCAGTAGTAAGATTGGTATCAATAAATAATCCTCTTCCAGCATCTGCTTGAAGAGTAAGAGTAGTTGCACCAGTTGCTAAAGCATTATTATTAATTATAGTTGCTAAACTTCTTGTATCTGTCTGTGCAGAAGCTGAATCAATATAAAGAGCAGATCCTGTAGTTAATGAGTCATCATAGTAATTAATACCTCTACCTGTAGTAAGTGCTTCAGCTTGAACATCAAGAATAGTTCCAGTTGTAGATGCAGCTGCAATCTTTGCAGTATTTGTAGTAGTTTGTTCTGCATCAATTTCTAAAGCATAATCACCATCAGCAAGATTAGTATCAATAAACAACCCTCTTCCGGCATCTGATTGGATGGATAACCCTGTAGTTCCAGTTGCTCCAGTATGATTTTGAATAATTCTCGCAAGAGTCCTTGTTGTTGTATCAGCTTGGTCTTGATTAATCACAAAAGCAGAACCAGTAGTCAATGCCGTTGCATTAACATAAAGAATGTCATTGGTAGTTTGTGACCCAAGAATTTCAACTAATTTAGCATCAGTATCCACACCAGTAACCTTGAGTCCAGGTTTTCCTGCTGCAGCTTCTTGTTGAAGATCTACTGTATTGATAAATGCATTTGCCCAATATAAAGTAGTATTTCCTAAATTATAAGTAGAATCTATATTAGGAATAAAATGAGAAGCGATATCTGCATTAAAATCTACTGAATCAGTATCATCACTTCCAAGAGTTAAATTTCCATCTGCAGAAATTGTTCCATTTGCATGAATATCTCCATGTACATTAAGATTTTCTCCAATCACCATACTCTTAGAAACACCCACACCACCAGTAGTAATTATAGAACCGGTGGTATTACTTGTTGAATTTGTTGTGTCAGTTAATTTGACAAAGTTAGACATACCTCCAGTTTGGGTCATAGCTAACAATTCATTAGTTTTTACCCTCCATTGGTCAAAGGTATCTGATAGTGCGACGTTAGCGGACATTTTTTATAACTCCTTTTTACTTATTATCTCTTGAAGAAGACACTTAATTTCAAGCATTTCATTCCTTACATTATTTAGTTCCTCTACTTTATGTTTCATTTCTTGCCATTCATAATTGGCCTGAGATATGTGTATTTGTTTTTGTCGATGATTTTCCAAAGCAACTCTATCTGTATTAAGAAGTGCTTTTGAATGTAAATCTCTTATAAAAGATTTATTTTCTGTTTGAACTGTTTCCATATTGTTAATCCAATGCAATTACTCTCATATCCCGCACTTTCGGAACTGTGACAGCATTATTAGAAGTAAGAACCATCTTTACTGCAAATGTTCTAAATTTATCATACTCAACATTACCAGATGAATAAGTAATTTTTTCATTCACGGATTTATAAACAAACTCCTTAACATCTTCACTACTTCCAGAAACTATTGATGCATCAGTTTCTTGATTCATAAGTACATAGCTCTTATCATCAAAATCTGTTTGATCATCTTCTGCTTTTACTTTATAATAAAGATGAAGGTCTGTGCCTAATGGTTTATACGCATTTAAAATAACCTTTATATCTGAAGCATCAAATCCATCTTCTAGTGTTACTCTTCGTGAAATATATTTCGCATTAATATTTCCACCAGAAATGGAATTTTCTCCAACTATAGTTGCTACAGCAGCATCTGCTTGTCCAGAAACATTTGGATCAGAAATTGTAACAGTTGGAGTAGTTAAATAGCCAGATCCAGCCATAGATATCAACCCATTCGCTAAAACAGGAACCACATTTGATACTGCACCAGCGACAGTTCCCAATTTTATAAAGGTATTTGAATGGTTTGCAGTAAATCCAGAATTAGTATGATCAGCATCTTGTGCTAATTCATTAGATTGAATACAACATCCATTAGCAAATACACCATAACAATTTGCACTGGTTTTAATAGTAATAGTAGATACATTCGCTAATGTATTTCCATTTATATAAGTCTGATGAGTAACAATTCCTGCCGCTGCATTATCTGTTGCTGCGGGGTCTGATACTATAGTTCCACCTGCGTTATTTGCAACTACTATTACACCTTCTCCAATTACAAATTGTCCAGAATTTGTAGTATCAACTGTATAATTAGAATTTCCTGATTCTATAGTACCAGTTGGTGAAAGAGTTACTTCAATATGAACATTAGCATTTGCAGTAACTCCTGCTGTTCTATCTGGAGCTGTTATTGCTGCAGTAAAAGCAGAAGGTGCTACATTTGTATATCCACCACCAACTGTAGTTACAACAATATCATTTGCAGCAATTCCAGCATCATCAACATTATTTTCAATAGTAATCACACTCATTCTATCAAGGTCTATGACCGGAGAAATATGAGAATTTGAAGTTGACATGGTACAATTAATAAGAAACATTCCATTAGTATTCATTGTCATCTGATGAGTACCTGTCAAATTAATACTTTGGTCTGGACTAAATGCGGCAAACCCCTGAGCAGTATTAGCAGTATCATATGAATTATAAGTAAAATCTGAAGTTGTATTACTAAACTGGATAGTTGAAGTTGTAGTCTTAAATGTTTGATACTCAACATTTGCTGTATTTCCTGCTGCTCCATTTGCATGAGAAATAAAATATGCATAGTTGTTAGATCCACCAGTTCCAGTAAAATTATATCGGTTTGAACGGAACATTAACATAACACTTGGATTAGCTTTCCATTCTCCAGAATTTTGTGGTTCAAAATATGAACCAACAAATGGCTGTTTAGAAATCTTTCTTGTAGTTCCTGTTGAATCTGAACCTATACCTCCAGTATATAATTTATATTCTGGACTATTACTTGTTATAACAATTGCATATTCATCTGGAGTCAAATAAACCGGAGACTCAAATGTAAAAGTTGTATGTGTAGTAGTATTACTAGATGCTGCATTTGCGACAGATGATGTTTGAATTTCATCTGGTTTCAATGTTACTTCTGAAAATGGTAATACTATAGAACTACTTGGAAACCCATTTACCATTGGCCGAATTTGCACTGTTACTGGAAGCCAAGTATCCTTGTCACTAAACCAAAGAGTTACATCCCTAAGAAACATCCCCATTGGATATGTACTTGGGTCTATAAAAATAGACTGTGCCATTGGATTAATCCAATTGGTTTGGGTTGTTTGCCGAGAAGTAGTATCAGTAACAATTTCTTCATCACCGATAGACTCTCTACGGAGAATGGGCTCTCTAGTAGAAATCAAAAGTTTTTCTCGATTCTGTAATAATCCTTTAGCTTTAAACGTTGATTCAGCAACCGTCGTAGTAGAAGCCAATTCATTATTTGCCTGATCAGTAATTCTTATAATTCTATCACCAGTTCTAAATATTCCCGCAGGAATATCAATATCACCAGCAATTTCTCCATAATCATTTGTTTGCATTCTGGATACACTATTTTCAACAATACCTCTAGTATTAGCTTCTGCTGTACCAATAGTACCATTAGAAGATGAAGTTAATCCAGTAACTACATTTGCATCCGCAAATCCAATTCCAGAATTTGATATTCTATTATTTTGTAAAGTAACTGGAGAACCTGAAGTAGCACTTGAATTTCCAGTAATATCTGTAATCCAAAGTGAAGCCACATTACTTACTGTATTTGAAGAAAGTCTTATAATACCTCTATTATTAGCAGAATCTTTAATTTCTTCTCCATCTTTAAATGCTCCATTAGCACCCGCAAGAGTCAATTTCTTAGCTGGTTCTGTATTAGCATTCATGTCTGTACTACCAATCCAGACAAACACATTAGCAAGAGGTTTTAATCCTTTAGCGGAAAAGGATACTCTTTGAGAACGCACATATGGAACCACACTCATATCAAGTTTACGATTACCAACCGTTTTAACAATTGATTCCACTGGATCATCTGATTGAATACCAAATTTAGATTTATTTTGACTAATAAGTTTAGTACTTCTTGTATTAGTAGCAACACTTCCAGAATTGGCAACTGCTGTGTTTGGTTCTGGATTAATTTGTTTCCCTGTCCAATTGACAGTCCAATCGTCCCATTGTGCACCAAAACCAACTCTTCCTTCAGATGAACTTAGTGTCCAATTATCATGATGTCCCTCAAGATTTGTAGTAACGTCTGGTCTGGTTGTATCATCAAACCAAGTATCAGAAGGTGGATCAAGTTTCATTGACCCAATAAAATTTACAATATTAAAGGGATTTGGAGCCGCTGTTCCACTTGTAAGGGGCTGCTCAATAAATACAGTATTTGTATATGGTAATGTTACCAAATCTCCTGTTTTTACTGTATTATTACTAGTAGAAGAATCATAAGAAAATCTAAAATTATCATAAAAGAATGGAGGTCTTAATTGTTTTGTTGCAAAATGTATTGAAGCATTGTAATCATCTAATGTTACATCTCCAACAGAATGTCCAGCAAATGGATCTACCAAAATTCCATTTTTAAATCTTGAACCAGTAGAATTAAATAAAGAATCTTTAGAACCATCGGAAGTAATATCTGTTGATGCCGTCTCTTTTTCTAGTATATTAAGGGAGGTAAAGTATTCCAACCTTTCAATCCTTTTCTCAAGTTTCCCAATATCTCTCATTGTAAAACGCTTATTGTCAATATATCTACTTTCAATATCTGTCAGTGCAAAGGTATAAGCGGGGATTTTCAAAGTATAAAGTGTCATTGAATCTTCATCATCAGGCGGAGCGATTGGATCAGCATTCGCTTTTCCTTTAATAATTTCAAATTGCCTGTCTCTTGTTAAGGTCAGCTTATCAATTCTTGGAAGATAATATGAATAATCAAGAGTAGATGTAGTGTCTGAATCTGGAATAAGAATACTTCCAGGAGTAATTGCATCTGTAGACGTTGCTATATCATATGAAACGGCGGTTGTTCCATCATTTGTGTTTTCTGCAATATAAGGTCGAAAATCTACACAATCTGATAATTTAAAAGATTCGCCAGTAGTTGGACTTGTATAAGTTGGAACATTCCCATATCCAAAAGTATCAGCTCCATTATTATATTCTCGGTCTGAGCCTGTAATTGGGTATGAACTAACAGTAAAATACCCTTTACCAGCATGAGCAAATCTATCAAATATAATTACAATTTTACCTTTAGGTGGAGAATATCCTGGTTTAAGATATACTGAGGAATGTCCATAATAATTATCTCTCATACCAGTATCAAGTGCATATGCAGAGGTAATATTATTAGCAGTCGCACTCAACATTGTATTTGAAATATCAATAGAAAGAGAACCAGAATCTACAATTTTAACAATATTAAACACATCAGTAACCGGAAGCTCAATCTTTTCTCCAACAGTTCTCGTTGGAGCATCAACAAAATATTGACCTACCCCTTTATGAGTATTAAGAGTATTAGCGCTTGGAGATCCACCAATAGTTGTTACATTATATGCAACATTTCCATTTCCTTGAGTAATTGTTTTAGTTCTTATATTTCCAGCAGTAGTTTTTGTCGCTGTATATGTAACTGCAACGTTTACTGCACTTGTACATCTTGTTTGAATTACTGCAGAACCACTTGATACTGCTATGGATCTACTTTCTCCATCAGTATTTGCAAAACTTAGATATTGACCATTACTTACTGCGGTATGACTATCAGAAGTAGCATCACTTCTACTTTTAGTAATAACAACAAGAAAATTTTCATCTGCTTGTGTTGCTGTAATAGGACTTCCAGCTATACCAAATGCTCCACTATCTGTAGGAGTAATAGTAATTTGACCATTTGCTAATGTTTCACCACTAGTTGAATATTTGTATGTATAAGAAAAATTACGTGTATTTGCTAAAGGTGAATCTGGTAATGGATAAATCAATGTATTAAGATGCGTAGTCTTTAAAATTGCATTAGCATTTGGGTTTTCTCCAACTTTAGATCTCTTATGAACATCCGCATTAGCAACTCTCCATAGTGCTAGTGTTGCATCTTGAGATGCAACTGAAACAGATTTTACATCTTTTAATTGAAAAGAAATATCAAAAGTTGAACACTCTCCAGAAATTGGACCACCAGTAGAATTGGCAGAAAAATATGTCCGATTAGACATATTTGAGTCTAGTTGAAGAGAAGTAACGGTTGAATTTCCAAAAGAACTAACAACATTTCTGGTATATGTAACATTTGCAACACCATTAGCTGATGTTTGTTCTTCCAATAAGATAACGCCATCACCTGAAACATTGTATATTGTACTACTTGGATTTTCTAAAGCTATATTAAAATTTCCATCTACAACAGAATCTATTGCAATCATTTTATTTAAAACTGGAGTTGTTATCTTAACTGTTGCTCCATTATAAGCATTATCAATTTGTGCAAGTTTTGCAAAATGAGTTGTATTAGAAGTTGACCCATCTCCAATTCGATAAAAAGTAGAATTTACATGGCTTGTAGTAGAAGTACCAATTTTTACTATGTCTGTTTGCATTGCAAATGTGCTAGCTGTAGAATTCGCATATACATCTTCTGAAGAATATAATTCTCCAGCAGATCCAAGATAACTGATTGTATCGCCAACAACTCCAGTTTTATTATTTGATGATCTCACATCATAAAGATACATAATATAATCTGAATGATAATGAGAACCATTTGCATCATTTCCAGATCCAGTATACCAATCCATGTCTCTGACACGGGCTGTTCCCACTTTAGTTCTTGACTGATTTGTTAAGTTTGTTGTTCCATGTATAGTATCAACTGTATCAGTTCCTGTTACTACATTTGCAGAAAGAACAGAATGTAAATCTAAAATTTGATGGGCACTAACATCAAAATATCCATTAGCACGTTCAACATGAAGTTTATTTCCAAAAGAAGTATTCAATCCAAATGTAGATACATTCGCAGTATCACGCCCCTTATCTACTGTGACATACTTAGTTGAAATATTTTCATATTCATATCCCTTAACATATGCCTTGCCAGGATCAAGACCAGCAGAATACTTATTTTCAAAATGTATACTCTGTCCAGAAGTATCAGTAGCTAAAGATCCATCAAGAGTTACTACAGTATTTGATATAATTGTATCAACTGTTGCTGTTGTTGTTGTAGCCCCACTTAAATATACAATATCACCTATTGAAAGTTCTTTTTGAAAAAGAGTTCCAGTTCCTGTCAATCTAGATGCTAGACCAGTTCCAGAATTTGCTGTAGTGCCTGTAATTCCCTGATGAGCAACCTTTTGAAGATTGAATGGTATAACTGTATAATCTCCAGATTCATCAGAAGTTCTTCTAGCAAGAACTTTTTCTAATTCTGAATAAACTGGATATTTTACTTCCTGGAGCTTTTGCCCAGAACTAACTTTTAAAAGTTGATAAAAGTTCTCATCAGCTGCCGCCTCTACTGGATCAGCAGCGGAAAAGGCTTTCTTACTAAGAGATAAAGTAAGCGTATATCTATTCGCCCCCTGAGCAGCATAGTTATATGCTCCTTGAGCGGGGTCAAGTAAAGAACCATCCCCATCAGAAGTTGTAATGGTTTCAGTAACCTGAATTCCAACACGGTAAGAAGGAGTAGAAGTATATTTTTCAAGAGTTAATGTCTGGGCATCCAGCATAACAAAGAATCCCCCAACATAAAAAACTCCAGAATTAATACTACATACTGAACTATTTGCTACAGCATCAGCAAGACCAGAAACCCCAGCCGCGCTTATTGTGTTAGCAGATATAGAAGAGCCAACAATTGTAATTGTTTCACCATCTTGAAATGTATTATTATTCATGTAATGAAACATAAGAGTAGGTTGCTCTGAAGCAGTTCCTGCCTCAGTAGATACAATCCTGCCCCTTGCATTAGAAGTTCCACCATTAATGATTGTGTTCGCAAAACTTGAAACAGAAACATCAGCACCTGAATACTGAGTTTCAAGTTTCAAAGACTTTGCTTCATTGTCATAATTAAGTTCACATCCTAGAACTATACTACCATTCTTAAAAAGGTGTTCACCATGCCTTTCTATTTGTTTCTGTAGAATAGTCTGAAGCTGTGTAACTTCTCTGGCTTGAACCGCATATCCTGGTTTAAATAAAACCCTATGAAAATTCTTAGTCTCATCATAATCATCATAATAGGGATCAACATTAAAGTCTGTAGAAAGCGCCATTTATACTTTTCCTAATTGATTTAATATAATTATTTTGTGAATTTTAAATTAATGTTTAAAATTCTATAATCAACTTAACATCTTCAATTTGATCTGACGCCCGTGTTACTGGCGAACGATTTTCCACATAGAGAATGTCTCCAGAAAATCTTGTCAAATCTCCTCCTGTAACCGCACCAGAACCATTAGCTGTAGCAGATGCACCAGAACCACCATTTCCACCAGTATTGGCGGCAATAACTTCTGTCGTAGTAAAATATCCATCGATACCATTATATCCATCTGTAGTAGAATTCCCAGCCGGAATAATATCTGTCAATCTCAAAGTATTATTACTTGTAAAATCAACCACTCTTCCTGTGCATCCAGAAGTCGCTCCAGTTACTAATTCATCTGTAGCAAATACTGTTCCATTCCAAGATGTAATAACAACTGTAGTTGCTTGATCAATAACTGATGCAGTAGAAATATCTCCATTTGCCCAAGTTGGTTGAGCAAGAAGTCCTACTTTACGAAAATCATTATTTGTAGTAAAATTATTTGATTCAGAATACTCAAGTCTAGCATTGGTAAGAACATAATATCCACCAAGTTCTTTAATAGCATCTCCACCATGTCCACCAGCTGGGCCGACAATAGGTGTTAATGTCGTAGCAGAAATAGACTGACCAG
>Ga0066850_10001642_pt1 | contig 11662 bp, 7 predicted proteins | sample ETNtaG_4_FD_67282 | JGI IMG/M metagenome (GOLD analysis project Ga0066850, IMG submission 67282) | Marine microbial and viral communities from oxygen minimum zone, Eastern Pacific Ocean - ETNP201406SV67 | ecosystem: Environmental > Aquatic > Marine > Oceanic | place: Pacific Ocean: Eastern... | reverse complement strand
AAAGATAATTATAATAATTATAATAATCGAGATCTCTTTATTATGTCCGATTTACAAAGAGACCTATTGATAAATAGTGATAACTATAACTTAGATAATTGGAATGTTTTTTTATATAAGCTTCCTACAAATAAAGATATATACATTTCATCACTAAAAGTCAATAATCAATTTATCAAAACAAATGAAATAATCAATTTAGATATAACTGTAAATAATAACACGAGGGAGAATTTTGAGAATGAAGAAATAATGCTGTTTATCGATGGTATTAATGTAGGGTCTAACATTTGCTCAATATCATCAAATTCAAAAGAAACATACTCTTTTAAAACGTCTATTCCAACAAAAGGTAATCACAATTGTTATTTTTCACTTAAAAATGCAAATAATCATTTTTTCAATATAGAAGTATCTGAAAATATCAATATTGCATTGATTTACAACTATATAAATGAAACAAAATTTTTATTAAATGCACTTAATGCTTTTAATGAGATATCAAACAATCTTACGATAAAACTTTTTAAACAAAGTGATTTTAATTTAAATAATGATAGATTTGACTGTATAATTAAATTTGATACAGCCAATCTAACAAATGCTCTATTAAATAAGATATATACACATACAAATAATCTTATTTTAATTCCAACAGATGAGTTAAATCTAAACCCTATTTCTGACTTTTTTAATATTGATCATACATACAAAAAGAACATCACAAATATCAAAGAAGGATATATATCTATTAAATCTAATCTTATTAATGATAAAAATATTAAAAAAATATTTTCAGACAACTCAATTCTCGAGGTTTATAGTTATTTTGAAATAGAAAAAAACAAAAATTCAACAGTTGTTTTTGATAATAACAACGCTTTTATAAATACCTATACAGATAAAAACAAGTCATTAAAACTAATTTCATCACCATTAAACATACAATCGAACAATCTTCCCGTAAATGGATCTTTTATACCACTTATAAATGAATATATCATTAACTCAAACAATGTATACAACTATGAAGTAGGTGACACGATATTTTTTTCAAACAACAACTTAAATCACAAAATCAGACATATTAACAATAAAGACACATCTTCATACAATATTGATAGCCTTATCAAAAAAGGACTTATGATAAATAAACCAGGTTATCATGAATACATAGATAGTGATAAATCCATGTATATCTCAAGCAACATCAGTTTGAAGGAATACAGGTATAATGTATCTAGCAGTGATGATATATCTAATTTATTCCCTAATCACAGTTTCATATCAAATACTAAAGATTTAGTTGAAATTCTCAATACTCAAATAACAGGATTTCATATATGGAGATATTTTTTATATGCTATAATAATATTAATAATAATCGAAATGTATTTATCTAATATGTATATTTATAAAAATGACTGATTCTATTCTTCTATCTTTGTCTTTACCTGCAACTAATTCCAATGTCTTAAATGAAGAGATAGAGGAGATGAAACAACTTGCACTTACTTTAAATTATAACATTCAATCTTCTATCATACAAAATAAAAATTCTATTAATGCATCGACATATTTCGGTAAAGGTAAAATTGAAAGTGTGATTAATCAATGCAAAGAACTTAATTACTATACTATATTCATTAACGATGAACTGAATCCTGGACATTATAAACGCATTCAAAAACTTGCTGGTGAGGAAATTATAATAATTGATCGAACTAAATTAATATTAGATATTTTTAACAATCATGCAACAACAGTAGAATCAAAAAAACAGGTTGAATTAGCATCATTAGAATATATGATGCCAAGATTAATTGGAATGTGGACACATCTTGAAAGACAAATGGGAGGAATTGGAACAACTGGTGGACCAGGAGAAAAGCAGATAGAGATTGACAAAAGGCTAATACGTAAAGATATTACTAAACTAAGAAAAGATTTAAAAAATATTGAAAAACAACGTACAACTCAAAGGAAATCACGGTCAAATATATTCAAAGTTTCATTAGCAGGTTATACAAACGCTGGCAAATCCTCACTTCTAAGAACATTAACTGGATACAATGCTTATGTAAAAGATCAATTATTTGCAACACTTGACACAACAACCAAGAAAGTTAAACTTAATAATAACGTAGAGGTTCTTGTAAGTGACACTGTTGGATTTTTAAGAAATTTACCACATGAATTAATAGCCTCATTTAGGTCAACTCTTGGAGATATAAAAGATTCTGATTTAATTATCAAGCTAATAGATATAACAGCTAATGATATTAATGGTCATATAGAAACAATTAACGAAACATTAAAATTTTTAGAATGTCATAATACAAAATCAATTATTGTATTTAATAAAATTGACAAAATTAAAGATAAGAGTATTTATGAGCGTTTAAATCATTTGTACAATAACCCAATTTATATATCTTCATTAAAAAAATTAAGAATTAACAAACTCGAAGAAGCGATTGAAAAACATGCAACAGAAATGTTAAAGGTGTTTAAAGTAAAAATACCACATAACAAATCGCACATTTTAGATAAGGTATATAAGATGACATCATTAATTAAAAGAGAAGATTCATATGATTCTATAAATATAGAATTTCATTCAACAGAAAGTGTTTATAAAAACATACTAAGTGAATTAAAATAAAAATCTGCGAGAGTTATTTTTCAGATGACCTTTTTTTAGGCACAGTGGGTAACTCCTCCATAATCGCAAGTTTCCTTCAATCATAAAATATTATAATAAGGCCTACTTTTGAAATAGGTAAGTAAGAAACCCTATTTTTAACTTGAAAGTTCTGAAAAATATGTTAACTCTCACAGATTTATAAAATAAATTAAAATTAATTTAATTATTAACATAATAAAAATTAAATTTATGACTCATTTCAAATAAAATTGGAGAAGTAATGAAAGGCTATTATAGATTTCCATCAATACATAATAATAAAATAGTTTTTGTTTCCGAGGATGACTTATGGATAACTAGCATTGATAATCCCAAAGCAATTAGACTTACAAACAATAACAGTGAAGTATCTTCTCCAATATTTTCACCTAACGGTAAACATATAGCATATATAGGCACTGAAGATGGTGGTACAGAAATATATATTATACCTACAAACGGAGGTATTTCTAAGAGACTAACATATGATGGTTCTTTTATCTCGCAAATATCACTCTGGAAAGATAAACAAATTTTTTATTCCTCGACTTTAAGCAGCACTATTGGAAGAGTTCTAGATTTAAGGTTAGTAAATTCTAATGGAGGTGAGTCTAAAGCTTTAAACTTTGGAATGGCTAGAAGTATAAGTATCTCTGAATCTGGCAGAGTAATTGGCAAAAACACAGCTGATCCTGCAAGATGGAAGAGATATAAAGGAGGAACAGCAGGTGAAATATTAATCGATAAGAATGACAACAAATTTAGAAAATTATTAAATCTAAAAAGTAATATTGCAAACCCATTTTGGATTAAAAATCGAGTATATTTCATCTCTGATCATGAAGGAATAGGAAATATTTACTCATGCAACAAAAAAGGTTCAAACATTACAAAGCATACTAATCATAATAATTACTATGCAAGAAATGCAAATACTGATGGAAAAAATATAGTATATCATGCTGGAGCAGATATTTATTTTCTTAAATGTGATACAAATATATCAGAAAAAATTGAAATTAATTTTACTAGTTCTAAAATTCAGACGTCAAGAAAATTTACAAATGTACAAAAACATCTTGAATCTGCTTCATTAAGCAACGATAAGAACTTTATATCTATCATATCTCGAGGTAAATCATTTGTCATGGGAAATTGGGATGGTCCAGCATTCCAGTATGGTAAAAAGCATGGGATTAGATATAAACACCCAATATTCCTCAATCAAGATAAAAAACTCTTGATTGTTTCTGATAATGAAAACACAGAAAGAATTGAATTTCACACACTTAAAAGCAAATCAATAAAGAAGTCAACATTAGATTTTGGTAGAATATTGTCTGTGAAAAAAGCTCCTAGTAAAGATTTGTTTACTATAATTAATCACAAACATGAAATATTTTTATATGATTCCAGTAAAGATAAGAAGACTAAAATCGATCACAGCAAGCATGATTTTATCGATTGCAACTGGTCGCCTGACAGCAAATATATCGTATACAATTGTTCTATAAACTCTAGATGTACTATTATAAAGATTTATGATATTAAAAATAAGAAAACACATCTTATAACAAAGCCAGTAAACAAGGATTTTTCACCAGTTTTTGATAGTTCTGGTAAATATCTGGCATTTATTTCTATTCGTTCCTTTAAACCTACTTATGATAGTATACAATTTGATTTAAGCTTCCAAAAGGCTGAAAAACCTTATATCATTACTTTAAATAAGGATACAATGTCACCATTTACTAAAAATCCAAATGATGAACATAAAGCAAAAGATAAAAGTGTCAAAAAATCAAAAAATGAAAAAAAACTAGATATAAGTATTGATTTTGATGGAATATCAGATAGAATTATGGAAATACCAATTAAAGAAAACAGACTATCTGATAATTTCGACTTTAAAGATAATAAGATTTTTTATATTGTAAATGAAACTGATGAGAGTACTGATGGAACTTTGAAATACTATGATTTAAAAGAATTTGAAGAAAAAGTATTCATGCAAAACGTTTCTAATTTTCATATTTACGATGATAAAATTTTAGTTATCGACAAGCTTAATAATTTAAAATTTCTTCCTTTTTCAACACCTCCATCAAAAGAGATACTATCAAATACTAAATTCAATAGTAAATCAGGCTCAATTAACTTAAATAGAATCAAATTAGAAATCAATCCAACTGACGAATGGAAACAAATGTATTCTGAAGCATGGAGATTACAACGTGATTATTTCTGGGTTTCTAATATGTCAGGAATAAACTGGAAAAAAATATTTGATAGATATTACTCCTTAATCGACAGAATAGGTTCAAGGTCAGAATTTTCGGATTTAATCTGGGAAATGCAAGGAGAGCTAGGTACATCTCATTGTTATGAAATGGGTGGTGATTACAAACAACGTAGAAATTATCACCAAGGTAATCTTGGTGCGACACTTAAATATAATGAAAAATTCAATGCATATAAAATTGTCAATATTTTTAAAGGTGATTTTTGGGAGAACACCAAATCTCCACTTTTAAACCCTGGATTAAATATAAACAAGGGAAATTATATTCGGAAAATAAATGGTAATAAACTATCAAATAAAATCACTCCTGGACATCTGCTTGTTAATTTATCAAACAGTGAAGTAGATATTGAAGTTTTAAATAGCAAATTCAAAAAACCTAGAAATTTGACAATCAAAACTATAAGTAATCAAATGCATTTGCAATATAGAGATTGGGTTGAAAAAAACAAAGAATATGTTCATAAAAAATCAAATAATAAAATAGGTTACCTGCATATACCAGACATGGGACCTTTTGGTTTTGCTGAATTTCATCGTCATTTTTTATCTGAAATAACATATGATGGTCTAATCGTTGATGTTAGATATAACGGAGGTGGACATGTATCACAACTCTTACTAAGCAAATTAGCACGTAAACGATTAGGGTTTGATCTTACCAGGTGGATGGGAGAAGAACCATATCCCGTTGAATCTCCAGCAGGTCCAATGGTTGCTATAACAAATGAATTTGCTGGATCAGATGGTGATATCTTCTCACATTCATGGAAAATGATGGGGCTTGGAAAATTAATAGGAAAAAGAACTTGGGGAGGAGTAATTGGTATATGGCCAAGGAACTCTCTTGTTGATGGCACAATGACAACACAGCCTGAATTCTCTTTTTGGTTCAAGGATGTAGGCTGGGGCGTTGAAAACTATGGGGCAGAGGTTGATATAGAAGTTGATAATTTACCCCAGGATTGTATGAATAACATCGATAATCAATTAAATAAAGCTATAAGCATAGTTAAGAAAGATTTAACTAAAAAAGGTGCAGTTTTAAAACCAGATTTTAGTAACAAGCCAAACTTAAAACTACCATAGATGTATATAATAATAGAGACTACTACTGATTCTCAGGAAACCTCGAAAACAATCTCAAAGACATTGATTTCTAAAAGATTAGCAGCATGCGTTCAAATAAATGATAATATACATTCTGAATACAGATGGAATGGCAAAGTATGTAATAGCAGTGAACTTCTAATCAGGATTAAAACTCTAAAAAATAATTATAATGATATTTGTCTTGAGATAAACAAGCATCATAATTATGATAACCCGGAAATCATTTCATACGATATAGATATACTTTCTAACAACTACAAGGATTGGTTTCTAAAATCATTAACCAAATAAATGTACATAAAATCTAACAAGTCAACATTTTTCATAACAAAAGATAGACATATAAATAATACTCCAATGTTGTTTATCCATGGTTTTACAGGTAGCTCCAAAAGCTGGGATAATATTAGAAAAGAAATTAACATATCATCACTTTCAATTGATATCCCTGGACACAGTAAAAGTATATTTAATTCCCTAAATGAAGAATATTATTTCAAAGATTTTTCAAATGAATTATACATAGCATTAAAAAAATTAGAGATTAAAAAATTACATATTTGCGGATATTCCCTAGGAGGTAGACTAGCTCTAGCATTTGCGTCTAAATTTCCTGATATAATAAGCTCCTTATTTCTTGAAAGCACAACACTTGGTATAGATGATCGGTCAGAACGAGAAGAGAGATATTTAAGTGATATTAATATATCTACCACTATTACTGAAAACTTAAATGAATTTAATAAGAATTGGGAATCAAACAAACTTTTTGAACTTCAAGAAGAAAGAAATGAATATGATTTTTCAGCTCAACGTGATATACGGAATTCTCACAATAAAGAACAACTTTCAAAATCACTTAAGACATTCAGTCTTGGCACTATGCCATTTATGCTAAATAATTTTCAAAAACTAAACTTCCCAATCTACATAGTAAATGGAAAAGATGATATTAAATTTATTAAAGAAGGCAGGCTTATGTTAAAGCTCAATGACAATGCAAAACAGTTCATTGTTAATGATGCATCACATAATGTCCATCTAGAAAACAAGGAGATGTATTTAGATATATTTAACTCTATTTATAAATAGATTATATAAGTTACTTAAAGTAATACTTTAACTATATGAATAAAGAAATTTTATTAAATGGGATATTTTATAATAGAAAATCAACCAAGCCAATTGATGACCTGGATCATTTAGTATTAACATTAGATAACAATAAGGTTGGTATACGATTTTTCATAAAAGATAAGTCTGCGCCTACAATATTATATTTCCATGCTAATGCTGAACTTACAGAAGAATATGATGATTTTGCTGATCACTATCATCATTTTGGTATAAATCTTATAGTTGCTGGATATAGGGGATATGGACATTCTACAGGAAATCCAAATAAAGAGAATTTACACAATGATTCCATTACAGTATTTGATTATGTAAAAGATTACCTTAATGACAATGGTTTTTCTGCCCAGTTAATTGTTATGGGAAGATCACTTGGATCGTGCGCTGCTTTACATATTACAAGCAAAAGATTAGATGATTTAGATGGATGCATTATTGAAAGTGGCTTTGCAACTGAAATGCCACTATTGGCATTAATGAATATCAATCCTAATGATATTGATTTCAAACTAGAAGATGGATTTGAAAATTTAAAAAAAATCAAAGAATACAGAAAACCACTTCTCGTAATACATTCAGAGCTTGATGAAATCATTCCTCTAAGTCAAGCAGACATGCTAATGATTGAATGCCCATCAGAGAATAAGAAGTTTTTCAGAGTTGAGGGAGCTGGTCATAATAATATAATTTCTATTGCTCGAGAACATTACTTCTCCAATATAAGAGACTTTATTGAAGGCATATAAAGTATATATATTCCTAATAGTTTCATCCCTTTTATTTTCTCACACTGACACTAATACAATTACACTCGGACGTGATAATGACCCTAAAACAACATCTGACATTGGAATATTTAAGCTCTTATATAAAAAATCTTTTTGGACTGTTCTATCATTTCTCGGACCAAGAAATGTAGCAAGGTTAGCATATCCAAATTCTATTTCATCAATGGATGTAGAAAACTCTGTGGCTTTTACAATAGATGATGGGTTTTGCGGATTAGACAACCCTGATGGTGATATGACAGAAGATGTTCGCTTATTATTAGATAAATATAATGCAAATGCTACTTTTTTTATATCAGGCACACACTGCGCCCATACGAGAAAGGATGATGTATTAAAGCTACTAAATGATGGGCACGAATTAGCAAACCATAACTTATATGATATCCCATATGATAATTATAGTATTCAAGATTTTGAAAATGATCTACTAATGACCAAAAACATATTATATAGATATACACCAAAACTATCAAAATGGTACAGAGCTCCTCATGCTTCAATAAATGCAAGCATGCATGAAGTAATAAAAAAAAATAATTTAGTACATGTGATTGGAGATTCATTTGCAAATGATACTTCAATTCCTGATGCAAAATGGATTTCAGATTTTATATTAAAACGGGTCAAACCTGGATCTATCATAATTATTCATATGCCAGAAAGAGGAGTCAGAGAATGGAATTACGAGGCAATGGAGCTTATTCTAATAGGTCTTAATAATATGAATCTTAATATACTTAACTTGACTGAATTAAGTAATTTAGAATTAAATAATTAATTAGATTTTTTTCTTATATATTTATTATAATATCATTACTTTCCTTTTATGAAAATGCAAAAATATTCACCAGATAAAGCATCAAACAAATACGATGTAATTATAATTGGATCGGGTGTTTCTGGATTGTGTAGTGCAGCTTTATTGGGTATGGAAGGAAAAAAAGTCCTCGTTCTTGAAAAACATTTTAAAATAGGAGGGTACACTCACACCTTTACACGAGACAACTATGAATGGGATGTTGGCATTCATTACATTGGAGGAATGCATCTTAAAAAATCTTTTTCAAGAAAACTTTTCGATAAAATTACCGAAAACAACTTAAAATGGAATAAGACTGATGATAATTATGATAGAATCATATTTCCTGATAAATCTTATGATTTTATTGCTCCCAAAAGTAAATTTGTTGAACAAATGAAAACTTACTTCCCTGAAGAGTCTTCTAATATCGATAGATACATTGATATTGTAACAAGCATTAATAAAGGAATGTTTAAATATTTTGCTGCTAAAAGTTTAACTGGAATAAAAGAATTGTTATTCAAAAAGTACTTAAGTAAAGATTTCTTGAAATTTTCTAATAGAACCACATATGAGGCATTATCTAAAATTACATCTAATCAAAAGTTAATTGGAGTTCTTACTGGCCAGTGGGGGGACTATGGACTTCCTCCAAAAGATAGCAGCTTTGCTATGCACTGTGCTATAGCAGGTCATTATTTAGATGGAGCAAATTATCCTGTTGGTGGCTCAAGAATGATATCTGAATCAATTGCTCCTGTTATTGAAAAATATGGTGGCCAAATATTCATAAGCAGTGGAGTAGATTCTATATATATAGAAAATGGAGTATCTAGGGGTGTCGTCCTTGAAAACGGAGATATTATTCATTCTGATTATGTTATAAGTAGCGCAGGTGTTAGAAATACTTTAAATAAATTTTTAAGAAATGATGATAAACTTCAATCGTATCGAGATAATCTTAATTTAGTTCAACCATCTGTTGGACATGCATGTTTATATGTCGGGTTTAATCAAAAAGCTCAAGACTTGGGAATAAAAAATACAAACCTATGGATATATCCATCTTATGACCATGATTTAAATACCCAAAAATTTATGAAAGATTCTAATGAAGAGTTTCCTGTGACATATATCTCTTTTGCTTCTTCCAAAGATCCTAACTGGGACACTGAACATCCAAATACAGCAACTCTTGAAGCTATCGTTCCAACAAGTTATTCAAGCGTAAAAAAATGGGAAAATACTCCTTGGAAAAAAAGAGGTGATGAATATGAAAAATATAAAGAGGATTTCTCTAAACGAATTATCTCGAAAATATATGAGCATAACCCACATTTAGAAAACAAAATATCATACCATGAATTATCATCTCCTTTATCTACAAGAGATATGGCACATTATGAGTTCGGGGAACTATACGGAGAAGATCACACTCCTTCAAGATTCAAACAAGATTGGCTTAAGCCAAAGACACCTGTTAAAAATCTATATATGACAGGTCAGGACATAACAACTGTTGGACTTCCAAGCGCACTAATGTCTGGTGTTTTAACATGCTCAACCCTTTTAAATAAAAATCTATTTAAAAAAATATAATCAATGATATTAATACTATTTTTAATAGTTAATATTTCCATATCTCAAACGTGGGCACCCTTTCACAATCAAGAATTAGATAAATACAGGTCTATTTCAATCGATTATAAATCAATTGACTCAAGAGTTCAAAATGATGATAATTTCAGGGAAAACAGACCATTGTCACATGAAATCATAGGTTATTTACCTTACTGGCAATATGAAACATACCCAGATCTAGATTATTCACTTTTAACACAGATTAACTATTTCTCTGCTGAATTAAATGGATACGGTGATATTATAAACGACCATAACTGGAATAATATTGCATTTATTGATTATGCAAAGGATAGGGGAGTTAAAGTAAAGTTATGCGCAACCTTATTTGATAGTAATGAATTAACTACACTATTAAGCAGCAGTGTAAATAGAGAGAATGCTATTGAAAACTTATTGAACAAGGTAATTATACGAAATGCTGATGGAGTTGATATCGATTTTGAACTTGTCCCATCAAATCAAAGAGATAACCTAGTTACATTTATGGACGAATTATCAGAGACTTTTCATGAATCATTAGATAATCCAATAATCACAATGGCAACACCAGCTGTTGATTGGTCAAACTCATGGGACTACAATCAGCTTGCACAAATAACAGATGGTCTATTCATAATGGGCTATAATTACTTTTATGCTGGAAGTGATACAGCCGGCCCTATAAGCCCCTTAGGTGGGTATTTTTATGATTTAGAATTTAGTGTTGAAGATTATATTAATAAAACCAACGGACAATTAGACAAGCTTATTTTAGGGTTACCTTATTATGGATATGATTGGCCTGTTGTAAGCGCATTAGAAGGTGCAAATACATCAGGTAGTGGTGAAGCTAAAACCTATACTCAGGCAAATAATATGGCTAATATTTATGGAAGTACATATAACGAGACTTCAAATGCTCCATGGATATCATATAATGATACTAACTGGCAACAATGCTGGTATGATGATAGTCTAAGCATTTCAACAAAGTATGAATATGCTAAAAATAATAATTTAAGAGGTGTTGGTATTTGGGCATTAGGGTATGATAATAATAGTGAGCAAATGTGGGGAAGTATAGAAGATCAATTCTCAAATATCATCGAGGGAGATTTAAACGGTGATAATATTGTTAATGTAATTGATATTGTTCAATTAGTAACTACTATATTAAATAATGAATATCTATCTTTAGGAGATTTTAATAA
>Ga0066850_10001641_pt1 | contig 11662 bp, 8 predicted proteins | sample ETNtaG_4_FD_67282 | JGI IMG/M metagenome (GOLD analysis project Ga0066850, IMG submission 67282) | Marine microbial and viral communities from oxygen minimum zone, Eastern Pacific Ocean - ETNP201406SV67 | ecosystem: Environmental > Aquatic > Marine > Oceanic | place: Pacific Ocean: Eastern... | reverse complement strand
GGATGGAAACCCTTGAAGAATTCTGAATTGATTATCAATGATAATCTTAGGAAAGAATATCGCTCAAGCTACCCTTCTCAATCGCCTTTCGAATACAACGAGCAACTCGCTGACCAGTAGACAATCCAGGCTCATTGATGTCTGAATATGGTGAACCACCAATGGCTACGTTAGAACCAGCGACAATTCGAGCACTGACCTCAAAGACTCGGAACTCAAGTTTGTCTGTGACAATTGTCTCTAGGCAGAAAGGACCAATCATGCCCCGTGCACCTTCCTCCAATTCAAGGGAGGCGGCCACCGCACCCTCTCCAAGACGGAAAGCCTCAGGTAGCAATGATTCGCGGAGTACTGCTGGTGTATTTCCAGTCACAACGAAAGAAGGTTCCAAGCCCATGTCACGAATGTCACGTAGACTTCCCAATTTGTAGAACTCATCCACATTTGCTTCGTCCCGGCGGTCAATGCTCATCAGTTCAAGTCGTCCACAATTCTGGCCTTCACGGCTCCCCATGCCTTCAACCTGATAACCGTCTTCTGCAATAGGATCAAAGAAGAACTGGAAGTAGTATCGTGTACCAAGAACGTATTCTTGGATGGTGAATTCTTCTTCCAAATCGACATTGCGTCGGAAATCACGGAAATTTCGTGCAATGAAATATCCACGGCCACCTTTGGCACCAGCATACTTGACGATTACAGGGCCGTCGATTTCTTGCGGGTTTTCAATTACCTTAGGCATGGTACAGCCACCAGATTCGAGCCACTGGCGTTGCAATTCTCTGCTGCCTTCCCATTTCAGAATCTGACGATTCCCAAATGTTGGCACTTCAAGCGAGATGAAATTGTCCGGTTTGAGATATTCAACCAATGATCCGTGTGGAATGATAATCACATTGCGCCTGCGCAACTCCTCTGCCTTGTCTAGAAGTTCCAAATAATTGTCCAGAACCATCCATTCATCAGGTTCAGCTCCTGGAAATGCCTTGTACAACTTTTGACGTTCTTTCCCGACACAAATTCCGAGTGTTCGGAACCCTTCCATTCGGGCCCCGTGAAGTATCTGAAGAGATGAGTGCGAGGCTATGACGCCAATCATAATCTCGGCAGGATTGTACGCCGCGAGCCACTCAGGCAGGTGCGGATGGGTGTTCGCCATTAGGGACGGCTCCGGTGCTAGGTAATTATCCGTTACGGAAAACAAGGGTTCACATGGGGAAGACATTCAAACATCAATCCTGTGCGATGAATAAGCAAAGATGAGCCCAGTGGTGCCAAAATGGAATTCAATGTTGAAGAAGAGAGTGTTCTGCTCACCATATTGGTGTCGATATATCCTGAATCGACAAAAACAAAATTACGTAAAATGTTGACTGAAGGCAGGGTTTTGGTGAATGAAAAACCGGTTTACAAGGCCAAAGAATTACTTGCAATTGGTGACCAAATCAAAATCATCAATCGCTCAGAGGCAATGAAAAAATCACCCCCACCTGAACCCAAAAAACAGTTTTCAAAATTGAAAATTATTTTTGAGGATTATGCTATTTTAGTTGTTGAAAAACCCGCAGGCCTTCTTTCAATTGCAACGGATAAACTGGAGAAAGATACACTACACAGTCGTTGTGTGGATCATGTAAAACGCCAATCAGAACGTGCATGGTGCCATATTGTACACCGATTAGATCGAGATACATCTGGAGTGATGGTATTTGCCAAGGACCGTGAGACAAAGGAAAACTTGCAATCACAATTTGCTCAACGCGATGTCAAACGATTGTATCATGCACTGGTTGAGGGGGGTCCCGAAAAATCAGAGGGAACGGATTCATCTTGGCTAATAGAAGACAAACATCTGCATGTGAAGCGTGTCAAATCGACCTTCAAAGGAGCGAAGCAATCGATTACACATTGGCGCAAGGATGATCAAGATGAATTTGTATCCTTAATTGAAATAAAAATTGACACGGGTCGTAGACACCAAATTCGTATGGCAATGCAACATCTAGGTTGTCCTGTTGTTGGTGATTTGATTCATGGTGCAACAACAAATCCATTGAATCGAATTTGTTTACACGCTACTGCGCTAGGTTTTGTTCATCCTTCAACAGATGAATTTGTTGAATATGAAACAAATGTGCCCTTCGCAAATCGTGTAAAAATCGATTTTGAAACCTGAACGGTGGATGGGGCAAGACATTCAAGCGTCAGGGCGATGCGAAACAACATGGGCGGAGGATATTCGGGCAGCGGTAGCGGCTCAAATCGGACATATGGGGGCTATCTTGGTCTTCACGAACTATTGTCCTTGCAACGTGAAGATGAAGGGGTCAGCAACGATGAAATGCACTTTATTGTGACACACCAAACCTTTGAACTCTGGTTCAAGCAAATCATCCGTGAATTGAGGGAAGTCCGTGATATTCTCACAACCGAAAACGTTCCAGAATCACAGGTTCCAAAAGCAGTTGAGCACCTTGGGCGAGTGACTGAGATTTTCAGCTTGCTGGGGAATCAATGGAAAGTAATGGAAACACTCACTCCACAAGGGTTCCTTGCATTCAGAGATGGATTGGGAACAGCAAGTGGATTTGAATCATATCAAATGAGAGAAATGGAGATCCTTCTTGGCCTAGAAGAAATCGGTCGAGTTTCGGATATGGACCCATTGGGGCATTTTCGTAAATTAGCCTCCAGAAGTGAGGCGGATGCTGCAGCATTGGCTCTATTGGAATCTACACTTGAGGAAACCACACTTGTTTCAGCACTTACAACGTGGTTGTCAAGAACACCGATTATGGGCTCATTTTATGGGTCAGAAGGCGATTCTGAGGCTGTTGAAGCCTATGTCAACGCACATCTAACGGCATACACAAGTATTGGCGAGGAAGCGAGCGCACGGATGGAATCACAGGGCGTAGAAAATATCGAGGCTGTCAAGGCACGGTTTTCAGCAGCTAGTCAAGGAGCCCATGATTTCCTCAAACCAGATGGTCAAATTAACCGAGCGCGGGCTGGATTACTATTCATAGAATCATATCGGGAACTACCATTGCTAGCTTGGCCACGTGTTTTGGTTGACGCTGTGGTTGAACTGGAAGAGAGTATGGTACTCTTTCGTACGTTCCATGCACGCATGGTAGAACGAATCATTGGACGTCGAGTCGGTACTGGAGGCTCTTCAGGAGTGGATTATCTCGATGCTACAACCAAGTATCGAATCTTTGGTGACCTTTGGGGTGTACGTACAATTCTCTTGAAACCTGAACTACGACCCACTTTGAAGAATGGTGAAATCTATGGTTTCGCTGGTGAAGGAGCAGATTGATACACCTCGTCAAGGAGCAATGAAACATGGTAGATGTCGTCATATGTGCAGTCGCCCGCACACCTGTTGGCCGTTATCGTGGTGCACTATCAGACCGTTCTTCGGTTGAACTGGGCATACATGCAGTCAAAGGTTTGCTAGCCCGGCTTGATATTGACCCTGCCAGTGGAATTGTGGATGATGTTTTGTTTGGGCAAGTCCTGCAAGCTGGCGCTGGACAAGCACCTGCTCGACAGGTTGCTCTTGGAGCGGGTATGCCTGTTAGCACACCCGCAACCACTGTCAACAAAGTCTGTGGCTCTTCACTCAAAACCGTCATGATGGCTGCAAATAGCATTAGAGCGGGAGAATACAATGTAATTGTTGCCGGGGGGATGGAATCAATGACCAATGCACCTTATTTTGGACACAAAATTTCCAAAACAGAATTTGGTGAAATGCAAGCCACGATGATTCATGATGGATTGTGGGATGTCTACAATGATGAACACATGGGCAACACTGGTGAATCAGTTTCTCTTGAGTTTGAAATTTCAAGAGAAGATGCTGATGCCTTCTCATCACGATCTCATGAACTAGCACAAGCAGCTTGGGATCAAGGCTGTATGGATTATGAAGTTGTACCTACACCTGGACTTGAGCGTGATGAAGGAATTCGGCCAGGAACTGATCTGAGTGAAATGCGTGCTGTTTTCCAAGAAGATGGACGAGTGACTGCAGGCAATGCATCTCAACTTTCAGATGGGGCGGCCGCTGTATTGGTTTCTAGCAAACTTGTTGCTGAAGAAAATGGCTGGCCTGTTCTTGCAACTATTCTCGATTATTGTACAACCGGAGTTGAGCCGGAAAGAGTCATGGCCGCACCCATTTCAGCGATTGAACTATTGCTCAACCGTAATGCGATGACAATGGATGATTTGGACTATGTTGAACACAACGAGGCTTTTGCTGCTGCATCATGTGCTGTTGCTAAGGCCTGTAATATCCCTGACGAGAAATTCAATCCACACGGCGGAGCTGTGGCGATTGGCCACCCATTGGGAGCAACCGGTGCTCGTTGTCTAATGACTCTAATCAACGCAATTCAGAGAAAAGGTGGCGGGAAGGGAATTGTCACCCTATGTCTGGGTGGAGGCAACGCAGTTGCCATGCTCGTCGAAGCTTAGCACCGACCAGGGATTACCTTCTCCCAAATTGCTGACCAATCATCTGGGGTAAATCGGATGGTGGGCGGAGCATTGGGGGTGGAGGAGACTTCCTTCGACCAGTGAAAAATACAATGATGCAAAGCACGAGAACAACGGAAACCAAGCCAACAATGATTCGTGTATCTGCATCCAATGAAAAGCCACCACCCTTCGTTGAGTTTGGATCTTCACCATCCACTTCGGACGGGTCTGGCTCTGGTTCTGGCTCTGGTTCTGGCTCTGGTTCTGGTTGGGGTTGATGCCAAACCTCGAAATTCAAGGACCATGTGTGTGTAATTATCTCGTAACCATCCGAAATCGAGAGGATTACGGAATATTCTGGTGTTGTGCCATTGTATGAACAAATTTCAGCCACATATGAACTTGTCACACCTTCACAAGGGTATGCCCCAATCTCAACCCATGATTCATTAGAAAGTACAACTGACCAATCTTCACTAAGTTTGAATTCCCAACTCGTTTCAATTTCTAGACTTGAATTTTCGGGGATATTCACAAACGATTGTAAGAATAGAATTTCAGCTGTTGCATTCAAAGTGAATTCAGTCGAGGTGGGAAGAACGGATATTTGATCTGAACGATTTACCAATTCGTCAATCAAATTGTTGCAATTTTGGTCATAACCATCCCAAATTTCAATGGCATCCGGGTGAATGCTGGAATCGTTGTCTTCACAATCTTCGAACCATCGGAATCCATCCCCATCCTCATCAAGGTCAGGAATTAGTGGATTGGTCAATGTCACATTCAATTCAATACCATCATCCAAACCGTCGTCATCAGTATCATTGTCCATTGGATCGGTAAGGTAAACATTGTACTCATCTAAATCAAGCAAACCGTCCATGTCTGAATCAAGCCCCTGATAATCCTCATCAATCAAATTGTCACAATCGTTGTCAATACCGTCCAAAATTTCAGGCATCGCAGGATTTATCCAAGGGTCAGATTCATTACAATCCTGAAACCAATACCATCCATCAGTATCCGCATCAGCGTCTGGAACCAATGGGTTCGTCCCATGAATTTGGACTTCGTCACCGTCTGTTAGGTTGTCACCATCAGTATCTGGGTTGGTCCAATTGGTCCCATAGAAGTGGTATTCGGGATAATCGGCAAGGTTGTCATTGTCTGAATCAGTGACATTGAAACCCTCATCCCAAGCATTGTTACAATTCTCATCAATCCCATTGAGCAATTCTGCCATTCCTGGATGAATCAATGGATTTGTGTCATTACAATCTTGGAACCAATACCATCCATCTGAATCCGCATCTTGATCGAATACGAGAGGATTTGTGCCAAAGAATAGTACTTCTTGAGCGTCTGTTAATCCATCACCATCTGTATCATTGGAATGTGGATTCGTACCATACAGATTGACCTCAGCTCCATCTAGAAGTGTGTCGTTATCGCTGTCTGAATCAAGTGGGTCGGTGCTGGTTACCATGACCTCCTCGTAATCAGTCAAATCATCATCATCGGTATCGATGTCATGGGGATCTGTACCATAGACGTCAGTCTCATTGTCATCGGTCAAACCATCTCCATCGGTATCAAAATCTCCAGGAGTACCATGAATGACAAGTTCCCAATCATTCCAAGTTCCTGTATCACCATTACCATCATCTTCTACAGTAAGGGTCCAATCTCCAGTTGCAGGTTCATCCCAATTGTGAACCGTAGAAAACATCCAATCTCGGTAATTGTTGTTTGAATCACTTTGTTTCTGTGCCAATGTGCTTTGCGTGCCCGAAGGAGATGTCAATGTGATAATCAAGTCACCACGATAGACGTGATCAATGTCAACATAGACTTCAACATGTTCTACTTGCAATCCATCGTTAATGGTCACAGTATCATTCAGACCTTGTGGAGTATTGTCTGGGATGGCACTATTGATGGTTTGAGTCCCACTTGATACATTGATTGCTGGATATACATTTGTCCAATTTTCAGCGATGGCGACTGCATGTCCTGCATCGATCGCCCCATATCCGTACTTGTGCGATACATCGTGACCAGCACCATTGACATTCCACGAACTGTCGCTAGGGTCATTTTTGCGTGAACTATGAACGAGAATATGTTGGACATCTCTCCAAGTCAAATTTGCATTGGCTTCAAGGATGAGGGCAATGACTCCACTGGCCAGAGGTGTCGCTGAAGAAGTACCTCCAAATGTGTCGGTGTAGTCGTTATTTGTGTATCCCCATGAACCTTCGATGTCAGTAGTTGTGATTCCTTCGCCACTTCCATCACTGTGTGCTGCAACTAGGATATTGGCGCCGGGCTCAGCATACCATGACTGATCACCCTGATGAGTAATCGCAGTCACTGCGATGGTCTGTCTTGCATTGGCATATCCGTCCTTGTTTGAATCGTCATCGTCGTCCAATCCATTTCCTGCAGCCCATGTGATAATGTTTCCAAGTCCACCTCGACCATTTGCAACATCATCTTCGAAAGCTGCAACTGTCAGGGGGCCAGGGCCGGCCAATGTACGTCCATCATCGCTAGGGCCCCAAGAATTACTGTAAATATCCATGATTTGATTCTCGTGACTAAGAGCGTCGGCTTCCTTGGAATCTGGAGTGCTACAAGCAATTAACAGCAAACCAGCAAGGTTGGCATCGGGAGCTGCCCCTGACACACCGACGTTGTTGTCACCTGTTGCAGCAGCAACACCTGCTGCTGCAGTACCATGTGCATTCCCACTTGAAGGAGATGGGTTTCCATCATTTCCACAGAAGTCGTAATCGTTAGTTGAATCGTAATTTGTCATCAAATCAGGATGATCGTGGTCTAAACCATCATCAATCACGCCAATGGTCACCCCTGTACCTTGGTAAGACTGCCACGCTCCAGTGAGATTGGCATCTTCACCTGAAAGGCCACCATTTGTTTGTCCAGTGTTCTCCAGATGCCATTGGTCTCCAAATTTCGGATCATTTGGTGTCCAGCGTAGTTCGTGATTGTTCTCTACTTGAGGGCATGCGATTTCGATTCGATTGGTATCCAACCACAACTGGATTTGATTGGGATTAGCCTCCACCAACCAAGAATTTGGAAGAAGGGGGGCCTTATTTTCAAACTCATCGGAACTCACAACCAGCCAAGTCCCATCATGAGCGGGTAAATCCACACAGCGATTGAATGCGGCTTGTACAGCGCGAGAATACTCTGAAAAATAATCTGTTTCTTCGTGAATTTCAGCACCTGAAACAAACGGTGCGAGGCAGGACAACACAAGCAAAACTGTGATGCTAAGCCACTTCATGGCCCGTAGGGCCATGAATTAGTTATTGAAACCATGTATCAATCGTTCAATTCGACAAGAATTCCTGTACAGCTGTTTCAACTTCTGAATCTGGCATCAAACGGCGCTGACTCTTGGCAACCTCAAACAAATGCGCCACCAGTTCATCACTGGCTTCGTGCCCATGTTGTTCAAGCCACCAAATGATGTTGGAACGGCCACTCATATGTCCAATCCTAATGATTTGTTGTAGACCATAATCTTGTGCTGGCACACCTGAATATACCCTGTCAGCCAACCAGTGATCCCCCTTTTTCATTGCCTTGATGACAGCACTGGCATGGACGCCAGTTCCAGTTTCAAAAGCATCTTCTCCGAATACGGGGTAATTTCTTGGCAATGCAACTTCAACGTAATCATGTGCCTTTTGCATATATTCGTTAAGCAGGGTCAAATCATTCTCTATGACTCCCATTAAACTTAGATTGACAAGAGTTTGATCCAACGGGGCATTCCCTGCACGTTCCCCGACACCCAATGCGGTGCCGTGGATGACATCAGCTCCTGCTTCTGCTGCTGCAAGGTTGTTTGCAACTCCAAGTCCTCGATCTTGGTGACCGTGCCAATTGACTTCGATATCACGACGTTTGACCCCTGCATCTGGAATAACCTCATCTTGGATGAATGTGAGTAATTTCTTTACCCCATTTGGAGTGACGTGACCACATGTATCACAAACACAAATTCGGTCTGCTCCCAACTCAATGGCACGCGTGTAAACTTCCTTGATTTCCTCGGGCTTTGAACGGGTGGTATCCTCGGTGACAAACATGACTGGGATGTCATTGTCAACTGCAAATGTGACCGCCTTCTCAGCGGTACTAAGAATCCGTTCCATAGTCCAATTTTCAGCAAATTGACGAATTGGACTGGTGCCTAGGAATGCACTCGCCTGAATTTTCATTTCATGCTTGGCTTGCAAGTCAACCAACGGTTCGATGTCAGATACAACTGTTCGAACAGCACAACCTGGCCGAATTTGGTAGCCATTATCAACGATATGAGTCATCATTGCATCGATGTGATTAACATGAAATGGACCTGCACCAGGAAGCCCTAAGTCGACCTTCTGTATACCGAGTCGTTCCATGTAGGACAACAACTCAATCTTTTCTTCAATGGTCGGATTTCGGGCACTAGGGCTCTGTAATCCATCACGTAATGTTTCATCATCAAACCAAATTCCATGTGGATGATTCGATGGATTTCTATTGAACTCATAGTCGACTACATTCCAGTCAAAAATTAGATCGCTTTCCTGCATTGCCTCCACCACCCGCACGACGTGCACCACCCGAAGGTGTGGTGGAGTGTATGAATCCGACGCTGTTCAGTGTTCGGAAACAGAGTTTTTCGGAGTTTTCTTCGAGATGATTTTCAACATGAGCAGAGAGAGAAATAAAATGGTCAATTCTGGACTCAGTAAGACGAACACCAGAGAAACAAACATCAATGCCAAGTATGACATTGATATGAAAAATGAACGAGCTGCGGAGGGGATCCTACCATCCTCGTCCCTTGGTTCATGAATATTGATTGTGATGATTGATTGGTTGTACCAAACGCCGAGAACAAGGACAATCAGGGTGTAGATGTAGGCTGAAAGTTCCCCCACTTCATTGGGGTTCAACCAAGGCATTGCTGCAATTCCAATCAGCAATAGGGCATAAACGCGCATTTCAATCAGAGTTCGATGCGCACCATGCACCCAAGGCATCATCGGAATTCCGGCTTCTTTGTACTGATCACTTCGGTACAATGCCAAGGCCCAAAAATGGGGAGGAGTCCAAAGGAAAATCAAGGAAAACATGAGCCACGGAAGTGGACTTCCCAAATCAAAGGGATTGGCAATTGAGGTGACATCTCCCATCGCGGCAGCCCAACCAACCAAGGGTGGAGTTGCCCCTGCAATTCCACCAATGACAATGTTTTGAACACTGGTTCGTTTCAACCACATTGTGTATATGAATACATAGAATACGATACTGAATGCAGCCCAGAATGCAGCGACTTCATTTGCAAATTCAATTAACCAAAGGGTTCCAGTAATGGATAGAAACATGGCCCAGGCAATACCGGCTTTTGGAGAAATTGCACCTCGGGCAATGGCTCTGTTTTCAGTTCGGCGCATTTGAGGATCTATGTCTCTATCCAAGACATTGTTGAATGTGTGAGCGCCACCTGCTGTCAAATATCCTCCAATGAATACAACAAACATTGTCTCAAGTGAATTCATTAAATCAAAATCAGAACGCCCGTTAGCATTCCAGACAATTAAATCATGAATTAGAATTGTGCACATTGCAGTAACTTGTAACAGTGCTAAGACGCCCGGTTTCATGAGCCTGAACCAATCGGACAAGGTGGCTTTCACCGGGACATTGTCCGAATCCATACCCCCTCGGGGTTCAAAGCAATCTATCAATGACGCCCTTACAGGGCGTCCAAAAGATTCGATTAATCCTCGTGTGGATCAACATCGATGGGGATTAAATTTCGCTCGTATTCAAGGAGTGCAATCTTGAGTGGGTCGAGAACGAATCGAAAGTTGGCTTCTTCAACACCATAGAGTGAAACCAATTCTTCACGGAACTCTTCACGGAGTTTTTGCTCACTCACATAAAGTGGCGCCCCCATGCTGATTTGTAGAGCACGGGCTCCAATAATTCGGGCCTTCTCAAAACGGGTGTGGGGGCGTGCTGGTTCAACCATGTGAATCACTTACAGCGGTTCGCTGCGACTCGGCGACCTGCCCGGGTATCATAAGCCCATCGGGAGCCCCGTAGGGGCTGCTAACTCATTCTTCTTCACTCAAATTTGAGGGGACGCTAGCGTTTCTAGCCAGAATCGCTGCGAAGCCGACGCACAAGATGGAGGCTGAACCCAGAAGAAGATGGACTAGTGATAGTGTCTTGATAAAATCAGGATTTGCAGTCAGAATATATGCACCACCAAGAAGTAGATTGAGAACATATATGCCAATGCAAGAATGCAACAATTTTCTGACTGTCCCCCGTTCCATTCCCCGTAAATTCCACAGAAGCCAACCTCCAATAAATACCACCGCTATACGATGGACATATTGCATATTATCCATTAGTGAGCCAAAAATGCTGCCATTGCACAAGGGCCACGCATCAAACGTCCCAACGCTACAGGCTCCATTCTGGCCTTCAGAGGATGAAACAAAGGCCCCTAGAATCAGTACAGCCAAGATCGATAGGGTCAGATCATACAGGCGTGGACGTAATCGAATGGCATGTTTGCGTTCCAACTTCATCCAATTTGGTAGTGCATCTTCAGCGGCCATCCAGCGGACCCATGCCCAGAGCAATGAGAGTGCAAGTGCCATTGCAAGGGCTAGATGTGCTGCTACAGACCAATGGATGTTGTCATATCGAACCGTAATCATGCCCATCGCGCCTTGGGCGATGACTAGTATCAAGGCGACAACACTTGCTTTGTGGACACTAGGTATTCTCTCCCTTCGCTTGAAGGTAAAATACCATTGTAAAATACAGAGGGGGCCAAGAATCATTCCCGTAACAAATCGATGAGCCCATTCTAGGAAAATTTCACCTGTTGAATATCGCTTTCCAGAACCATCTGAATCGAATTCTCCAGTTTCATTGTACCAAATCCCTTGATCTTCCTCAGATATATCAAAACCCCATGTGCCAAAGCACTGAGGCCAATCTGGACAGGATTCACCCGCTTCATGTATTCGAACCGCCCCTCCTAATGATACGGCTAGCATGGTGATTACGAACAACGCTAGAGGAAGGTGATGGAGGCGACGATTGGCTGGAC
>Ga0066850_10001637_pt1 | contig 11681 bp, 13 predicted proteins | sample ETNtaG_4_FD_67282 | JGI IMG/M metagenome (GOLD analysis project Ga0066850, IMG submission 67282) | Marine microbial and viral communities from oxygen minimum zone, Eastern Pacific Ocean - ETNP201406SV67 | ecosystem: Environmental > Aquatic > Marine > Oceanic | place: Pacific Ocean: Eastern... | reverse complement strand
ATCGTTACAGGTATTGTTTTAGGAATGCACTATGTTGCACATGCCGATATGGCATTTGACAGCATCGAACATATAATGAGGGATGTAAACTATGGTTGGCTTTTAAGATACATGCACGCCAATGGTTCATCTATGTTTTTTTTAGCTGTTTACATTCATATATTTAGATCTTTATTTTATGGATCTTACAAATCCCCAAGAGAAGTTATTTGGATAACAGGGATGATAATTTACATTTTAATGATGGCTACAGCATTTATGGGCTATGTTTTGCCTTGGGGTCAGATGAGTTTTTGGGCAGCCACAGTAATAACAAACTTGTTTAGCGCAATACCTTTAGTTGGAGAAAGTATAACCATGTGGTTATGGGGCGGATATGCAGTAGGCAGCCCTACATTAACCAGATTTTTTAGCTTGCACTATCTACTTCCTTTCATAATTTTAGGTTTAGTGATTTTGCATATTTGGGCATTACATGTTCCTGGCAACAACAATCCAATTGGGATTGATATTAAACAACCCTCAAAGGATACCGTGCCTTTTCATCCGTATATTACCATTAAAGATATTTTTGCACTGTTGTTGTTCCTAATTATTTTTTCTGGATTTATTTTCTTTTCTCCAAACATTTTGGGACATCCTGATAATTACATTCTAGCAAACCCCATGGTAACACCATCACATATTGTTCCAGAGTGGTATTTGCTACCTTTTTATGCAATTTTAAGATCTGTACCAGATAAGCTAGGTGGAGTTTTACTATTGTTTGCTTCGCTTTTTATTCTATTAGCGTTACCTTGGCTAGATAGAAGTAAGGTTAGGTCAGCAATCTTCAGGCCAATTTATAAAAACTTTTTTTGGTTGTTAATCTTAGATGTTTTGGTTTTAGGTTATATGGGCGCAATGCCGGCAGAAGGTGTTTATTTGTTAATAACCAGAATTGCTACTGGTTATTATTTTTTACACTTTCTTATTATTTTACCTTTTCTTAGCTCTGTGGAAAAAACGGATCCAGTGCCCATGAGCATTTCTGAGCCTGTTTTAAAATGAAAATTTATATGTTTAAAAATAATTTTATAATCAGTTTTTTCTTAGTATCTCTACTTTACTCTTTCAATCTGTATGGATCAGACACAAAATTAATAAAAGTTGATTGGAGCTTTAAGGGTATGACGGGTAAGTTTGATCGGTCTTCACTTCAAAGAGGTTATCAAGTTTACAACGAGGTATGTTCATCATGCCACTCAATGAGGCTTCTTAGTTATAGAAACTTAGGAGAGAAAGGTGGTCCGGAATTCTCCATCGAACAAGTGAAGGCTATAGCTGCAAATTTTGAAGTACAAGATGGTCCAAACGAAGAAGGAGAAATGTTTACAAGACCAGGAAGACCTTCGGACAAATTTGTTTCGACTTATCCTAATGTTCAGGCTGCAACAGCAGCAAATGGAGGGGCGTATCCCCCAGACATGTCAGTTCTTGTTAAAGCAAGAAATGGTGGGGCAGATTACATATACTCTCTTCTGATGGGTTACGATGATCCACCTTCAGGATTCAAGCTAGAAGAAGGTGTACATTACAACAAATATATGGACGGAAATAAAATAAAAATGGCAAAACCGCTTTTAGAAGGCTCAATTACTTATGCGGACGGAACAAATGCAACCGAATCACAAATGGCTAAAGATGTTACCACTTTCTTGACTTGGACAGCAGAACCACATTTAGAAGCTAGACACAAAACTGGAGTTAAAGTAATTATTTTTTTGATAATTTTAACTATATTGGCTTATTTTAGCATGAAGCGATTATGGTCAAGGATTGACTCTGAAGAATAGAACGTCTCCATCTTTTACCAAATAATCTTTACCCTCGACTCTTAACTTTCCATTTTCTTTTGCTTCTTCTGCGCTACCATATTTTTCAAAATCTTCAAAAGAAACGGCCTCAGCTCTTATAAAGTTTTTTTCAAAATCAGTATGTATAACTCCAGCAGCCACCTGAGCATTTGCATTTTTTTTTATTGTCCAGGCTCTAGATTCTTTAGGCCCAGATGTAAAGAAAGTATTCAAATCCAATAAATCATAACCAGTTATTATTAGTTGGTTTAAACCTGTTTTTTCTAGACCTATATTTTGCATATAGACACTTCTTTCTTCAGGCTTTAGATCAGTTATTTGGTCTTCAATGTCAGCGCATATGACTATGTGTTTTTGTTCCGGATATTTTTCTTTTAGAATTTTTGTATAATTGTTTCCACTTTTTACATTTTTTTCGTCAACATTACATACTATTATGTAGGGCTTAGTTGAGATTAGACCAACTTCTCTAAGAGTTTTTTGACTATCAACATCATTGTATTCTTTTAAATCATAACTCTTATTTAATTTGTTAAGCACATCCTCTAACAATTTAATTTGTTTCTCTGTCATTTTTTTTCTAACATTTTTCTGAAGTTTTTTTTCAATTTGATTGATATCAGCTAACAATATTTCTGTTTTTATAGTCTCAAGATCGTTTATTGGATCTATTTGTTTGTTTACATGTTGTATATTTTCAGAATCGAAACACCTGACCAGATGAACTATTGCGTCAACCTCTCTTATATGAGAAAGAAATTTATTTCCCAAACCTTCGCCTTTGGATGCTCCCTTTACAAGACCGGCAATATCAACAAATGTTATATTTGCATTTATTTTTTTCTTTGAACTTGAAAGCAGATGTAATTTGTCTAATCTTTTGTCGGGAACATCAACAATTCCAATATTTGGATCTATTGTACAAAAGGGAAAATTAGCAGCTTGCGCGTTTTTTGAAGATGTTAAGGCATTAAATAAAGTTGACTTACCCACATTGGGTAATCCAACTATTCCACACTTAAATCCCATCCAGATTTTGATTTACCTTACTTGAGAAAGTATCTATTTTTTTTTCAATAAGCGTAGGAATTAATTTAACTATACTGTCAGTTATATCTTTGATCCTTTCTTCCTCGTTTTCATTAAAATCTTCCAAAACGTGTTTATCTACTTTTTTTTCGTTGTTTGGATGTCCAATTCCTATTCTAACTCTTGAGTATTCTTTTCCAATTGACTTATCTATGGATTCTATTCCGTGATGACCTGCGCTACTTCCTCCAAACTTAGCTTTTACTTTTCCCAAATCAATATCCAGATCATCGTGAAAGACGAATACATCTTTAGCATCTATCTTAAAATATTCTATTAATTCTCTTATACAGGTTCCCGAATTATTCATAAATGTTAAAGGTTTTATTGCGTAGACTTTTTTATTATCAATATTACCCGTTGTTAAAAGTCCTTTGAATTTTGGTTTTTGTTTTGAAAGGCTGAACTGTTGGTTGATCGCATCGATAACTTTAAAACCGATATTATGTCTGTTGTTGTCGTAATTTGGACCAGGGTTTCCTAAACCTACTAATAAAAGCATATAAACTTATTTTTTTTCTTGTTTTTTTTCTGGAGCAGGTTTGGCAGCAGGTTTTTTATCACCGCCTGCTTCTTTACCTTTTTCATCTTTCTTAGCAGCAGCTTCACCTTCTTTTCCTGGCGCTGCAGCCTCTCCACCTTCTGTGGCTGGAGCAGCTTCACCACCTTCAACACCTTCTGCAGGAGTTTCTTCAGCGGGTTTTTCTGGCTCTTTAACAATCGTTGGAGCAGCAATGGTTGCAACAACAAAATCTCTATCAGTTATAGTTGGTTTAGCATTTTCTGGAAGTTTTACAGAAGAAATTTTTATACTCGCTCCAATCTCCAGATTGGCTAAATCAACCTCGATATTTTCAGGAATGTTTTCTGCAGAACAATTTAGTTCAACTTTTCTTCGCACAATATTTAATACCCCTCCGCTTTTTAAACCAGGACAATCTTTATTATTTTTAAATATAACTGGAATCTGCAAAATGATCTTCGATCCTTTTGCTACTCTCATAAAATCAATGTGCGCGGGTTTATCCGAGATAACATGATAGGAAATATCTCTCGGAATAACTTTCTCAGTTTTTCCATCAATATTTAAATCAATTATTGTAGAAAGAAAGGATTCTGAGTTTAGAACCTTGTTAAGAAGTTTTTCTTCGATGCTTATTTTTATGTTTGGATTGGTACCGCCATATAAAATTGCTGGCACAAGCCCTTTGTTTCTCAAAGAATTTAATTCTCCAGCAGTCTTGGAATCTCTCTTTGTGGCTTTTAAATTATTTATCATTTAAGTGTTGCAATTTATAACCCAACTTTGAAATAAAACAAGCGCTAATTGAATAGGCCAGATACCGATGTTGAATTTGAAATCCTTTTTATGGCCTCTGCCATGAGTTGAGCAATAGATAAAACTTCTATTTTACCAGCTTTCCTTATTTTTTTTGAATTATCAATACTGTCAGTGATTATTAATTTTTTAACTTTTGACTTTTGAATCTTACTTATTGCATCACCGCTCAACACCGCATGCGTGACAAACACATATACATTTTTTGCTCCTTTTTTAACCAAGGCATCAGCAGCATTTACAATTGTTCCTCCGCTGTCAATTATGTCGTCTACTATTATGCAATCTTTACCCTGAACATTACCAACGATATTCATAACCTTAGATTTTCCAGGCTCTGGTCTTCTTTTATCAATAATTGCCAGGTCAGCTTTTATCTTTGTTGCCAAACCCCTTGTTCTTTCAATTCCGCCTGCATCAGGTGAAACACATAGAAGATCTTTATTTTTTATGTTTTTTCTGATGTATCTTGCGAATATAGGGGTAGTAAATAAATTATCTACAGGCATGTCAAAGAAACCCTGAATTTGTCCAGCATGCAAATCTACCGTGAGAACTCTGTGTGCACCTGCATTCGTTATTAGATTGGAAACAAGTTTTGCGGATATAGAAGTTCTAGGAACAACCTTTCTATCTTGTCTTGCATATCCAAAATATGGAATAACAGCGGTAATATTTTTCGCAGACGACCTTCTTAAGGCATCAATACACAAAAGAAGCTCCATTAGATTGTCATTTGCTGGTGTTGCGGTAGACTGTATTACAAAGACACTATTTCCTCTTATATTTTCATTTATTTCAACATAGATCTCACCGTCAGCAAACTTTTTAATGTTTGTGTTCACAAGTTTTAGCTTGAGATGCTTTGAGATACTTTTGCTTAATGAGGGATTGCTTGTTCCTGATAAAATTTTCATTAGGACACCTCCCTTATACATCCATTGAATGTTGGTTTCAATTAATTTTGTGAACTAATTTTCTTTATCACTGATATGCATCTTCCGTAGTCATTCTCCCTCAATTTTTTGGCCCTTCTATGGCTAAAGTATTCGCTCTTCGTGGCAAAGCTATCAAGGTTTATATTATCTATTTGAGATACACCATAATCTTTGAATTTTTTAATTACAAAACCTCTTAAATCAAAATTAAACGAATTATTTTCATTTTTTAAAAAAAAAGAATCATAATCTTTGAATTTTTTTGTAAATTTTGAGTAAAAATCTTTCTTTACTTCATAATTTTTTTGAGAAATACACGGACCTATACAGACAAACAACTGTTTTACGTCTCCTCCTATCTCGCTAAGTTTTTTTAATGTGTTTTCAATCACCCCGTTAATTGCTCCTTTCCAGCCAGCATGTATGCAGCCAATAATTTTTTTATCCTTTTCATAAATTAAGATTGGAGCACAGTCTGCAGTTAATACGCATAGGGCAAGCTCATTGTTTTGAGTCAGCATTGCATCAGCCTTAATTCTTTCCAAATTATTTTTACTTTCCACAATCTGAACTTTATTGCTGTGCGTTTGATTCATGAGAATTAACTGTTTTTTTTCAATCTTAAAATTTTTTGCAACTACCTCTAAGTTTTTTTGCACATCTTCTTTTTTATCTTGGCTTCCAATACCACAATTAAGACTTTCATAAATACCTTTGGAAATTCCATTCTTTCTAGAGAAGAAGCAATGTTCAATATCTTTATTTTTTTTTAAATTATCTGAGTAAAACATTATTTAAATGCCAAGGAGAAATTACAATTCTTATTCCTTGCAAAAATTACCTTAAATTTTTTCCCCATCATACTTGGATCAATTAGCCTTTGGATTCTTGTATACAAATCAGATCTATCTTTATCACTCATTTTTTTGCTAGCTATTTTAACTCTTTCAACGATTCCCATTTTTTGTAGAAACTCACTTTGAGTTATTACATTTTCCACAAATAAGCCTTTGGAATTAAAATATTTGTTATACAAGCTAAAATTAACCAGTGAAGTAATATCTGCATTTCCAATATTTTTTTTAATGTTATTAAACCTGTGGTTCATCACAGACTGCAAGGTGTTAATGTTTTTTTTAGCCTTGTATCCGTAATCTATAAAAAGGGCTCCACCATTTAGTTTTTTTATTTTTTCACAAACGATATTTAGTTCTTTAAAACCATATTCTGGGTATTCAATAATTCCATTTTCTTTTAGAAGTTCATAGTTTTTGAGTTTATTAACTTGTTTTTTTAATGCTTTTTTAAAAATGAAATCAATCTTGTTTTTTTTTAAGCATGCATGTTTTTCATAAATATCATTATTAATTTTTTTAAATTGCTTAATAGGTAAAGCATCTAAGAATTCATTGCCAAAAAATACAACAGGACCTTTTTTGATTTTATTTAAATTTTTTATCCAAAAAACTTTTTTTGATATTATTCTATTTTTTTGTATCCTGGTTAGTTTTTCACTCTTTTCATAAAGGAATATATTAATAGAATTTAAAACTTCAGGAAAATTTTTAAGAGTTTTTAACAAAACTAAACACAAATCCCCATTCCCCGGTCCCAGTTCAACAAAATTTATATTTTTAGGTTTCTTTAAATTCCCCCAAAAACTTACTAGCCATACAGCTATCATTTCACAAAAAAGATTAGATATATTCGGTGCGGTAATATAATCGCCTTTAATTCCAAAAGGGTTTTTTTTCTGGTAATAACCAAAATTTTTATCATACAGAACTTTATCTAAATACAAATCGAGAGATACTGATTTAGATCTTTGAAAAATTTTATTTACTTTTTTCATCATGAAAAACTTTTATTAAAAATAAAAAACCGAACAATATCATTGCGATACTTAATATTGAACCCAAAGTGAAATAATTTAACATATAACCAATATGGCTATCTGGTTCTCTAAATTGTTCACAAATAATTCTAAAAAAACCATAAAAAATTAAGAATAAAGAAGAAATTAAACCAGAATAACTTCTTTTAAAAAAGATCAGTATATTTAATATAAAAAATAACAAAATACCCTCTAATAAAGCTTCATAAATTTGCGAAGGGTGTCTGGGTATGGAGTCAACGTTTGGAAAAATCATACCCCATGGTTTTTGAGTAGGAATTCCGTATAATTCTCCGTTGATAAAGTTTGCAACTCTTCCAAAAAAAATTCCAATGGGCGCTACACACGAAACGGTATCAAAGTATATTTTATAATCTAGATTTTTTTTGCTTGCAAAAAAATAAATGCTAACCGCTGCTCCTATCAAGCCACCATGGAACGACATTCCTCCCTTCCATATTTTGAATATTTCTAAAATATTGCCCAAGTAAAAAGACGGGTCATAGATAAAAACATAACCAAGACGACCACCAACAATTATTCCGATAATTAGATATCCTATTAAGTCATCGAATTTTAATAAGTAAATTTTGTAATTATTGGGATCAATTTGTTTTTTGAGAATTGTTTTTCCATACCACCATCCAAGTAAAATACCGAAAATGTAAGCAAGAGAGTACCATCGAATTTGAATAATTCCGAAATCAATTAAAACAGGATCAAAATTATGAACTATCATCTTTGATTTAATTTATCACAATTGAAATTAAATTACTTATAATTTAAAGTAAAAAAATGAATAATCCTGAGAAATTTTTAAAGATGATTTCAAGCTTAATCGAAACTGGGGTTCTGACCTCTCAAGACTTAGCCAAAGGCCTTCTAACATCAATGAAGTTTAACAGAGAAAAATTGGCTAACAAGCTGGACTTAGTTACCAGGGAGGAATTTATTGTTCTGAAAAAAATAATCGAGAAACAGCAAAAAGAGATTGATAACTTAAAGAAAAAAAAATCAAAAAGGTAAAGAAATTTTAACTAATAATCCCTTGAACCTGCTTTCGGATAAAGAAATATTTCCACCGTGCGATTTAATTATATCCTGAGAAATTGCAAGACCTAAACCGACCCCAGCTTTATTAAGCCCTCTACTTTTATCAATTCTGTAAAATGGCTTGAAGACATTCAAATACTCGCTTTTAGGAATGCCAGGTCCGTTATCTTCTACCGTAATAACAGCTCTATTAAGAGATTTTTTTATTTCAATCACAATTTTATCTCCATATGCAAATCCATTTCCAATAATATTTAGAATACATCTTTTTATTAAGTTTTTTCTTCCCTTAAGTATAATTGTTTCTCCCGAGATCAACTCACATCTGTTTTCATCATAGTTTCTAAGTATTTCTTTAAGCATGTCATTAATATTAATTTTTGTTGAGTTTTCCTCTGCTTGGGATTTTGCATATTGCAAATAATCGTTTAGCATTTTTTCCATTTCATCTATGTCAGCACTCATTTTTTCTGCAAGATCTTTTTTTTCCATCATTGCTAATTGAAGTTTTAACCTTGTAAGTGGAGTTCTAAGGTCGTGACTTATACCCGACAGCATCTCGGATCTTTGGGCAAGATGCCGATTAATTCTCTTCATCATTCTGTCAAACTCATAAGTAGCTTTTCGGATTTCTAAAGCTCCTGACGGTCTTAAATCTTCAACAATCTCACCTTTCCCAAATCTTTCAGCCGCTTTTGATAATTTAACCAGAGGCCTTGTCTGATTCTTTAAAAAAATTAAAGCTATGAAAATTAAAAGCAGCGAAGGAACAGTTAGCCACAAAACAAATACCCGAACAGATGAAGGAGCTATTTTATCTTTGGGAAAAAAGATTTGAATAACCTCGTTTTCTGTCTGGATTCTTAAATCAACTAAATCAATATATGTGACTGTATCAAACCAATATCTATTCTGAAAAGCATTTTTCATTTCTCTTCTTAAAGATCTATCCATCGGACTAAAGCGTCTATCAGATCTTGTTTCGGGTAGTTTTTCTTCGGTTTTAATATTAATAACAAAATCAAAGTTTTTTTTATAAATATCAGTTAATTTTTTAATATTTTCTTTGCTTTGATCGGATCTGTATACGTCAAATAACGTTTCTATTTCACCAACCAGCGATCTGGTCATCCCTTTATTTGCTTTAATCCAAATGCTATCAAAGAAAACTATACTAATCGTTAGTTGAAGAATAATTATGGGTGCAGCTACAATGATTAACGCCCTATAAAATAATCTTTTTGGTAGTATTTTTTTTATGAAATTATTTAATCCATAGAACATAGCCTGAGCCTCTAATTGTTTGTAAAAATTTTGGGTTTTTAGGATTTATCTCTATTTTTTTTCTCAATCTCGTAATCATTACATCAATAGATCTTTCTTTAGATATATTCGAAATTTTTCCAATTTCAGACCTAGAGAATATTCTTCCGGGCGATGAAAGCATTTTCATCAAAACTTTTTTTTCTGATAAATTAATTTTTTGAACTTTTTCCTTTAATTTTATTGTCATTTTATTTAAATTTAGTTCTGCTTCACCTATTTTGCTTGATAATAATGCATTTGGATCGATATTCATTTTTATTACATTTTTTACTCTGAGCAATAGTTCTTTCGGATCAAATGGTTTTCCAAGATAATCATCAGCCCCAAGTTCTAGGCCGTGTATTCTACTTTCAACTTCGCCTTTTGCCGTTAATAATATTATTGGTATATTTTTTGATTCTTTTAACTCCTTCGTGAGTTCATAACCGCTTTGACCTGGCATCATAACGTCTAATATTATTAAGTTAAAATTAAAAACTTCAATTTTTAATTTTGCCTTTTCAGCATTCTCTGCTGAAGATACTATAAAACCCTTTTCAGATAAAAACTGTTTTATCAATGATCTTATTTTATCATCATCATCAACGACTAGAATGTGAAATTTACTTCTTTCCATTTATTATCTTTTTTAAAACCTCTTTAAATCTAATTACGGAGTCCGAATCTGAATCTTTCAAAGCGTTAAAAATACGTTTTTTTTGACTTTCAAAAACCTCTTTATAAAATTTTTTTCCATTTTGATCTAAATACAAAAGCTTTCTTCTCGTATCACTTTGATCTTTAACTTGTTTTATAATCTTTAAGCGTTTTAAATCCCTTAGAACTCTGTTTAAACTTTGTTTGGTAATTTTCAATTTTAATAATAGTTCATTTACACTCATTCCTTCGTTTCTTTCTACCAGATGTAAGGTTCTATGGTGTGCTGGGCCTAGAGAGTTTTTTTTTAAAATTTCTGCTGGATCAGAAAATGTTTCTCTGTAAGCGTAAAGAAGCAATTGTATGCAATCTTTGATCTGTTCATCCTTTAAATAAAGTAAATCTTTCATATTTTTGGTCAGATATGTTGACATATTTTATCAACAAATATACTTTTTTGTTAGAGAAAAATTATTTAATTTAAACTCAATGGAAACAATTCCTTACGACAAGAGATCAGGAAAAATTTGGTTCAACGGAGAATTAGTTGATTGGAAAAATGCCAAAGTTCATCTTTTAAATCACGGATTGCATTATGCTAGCTGTGTTTTTGAAGGTGAAAGAGTTTATGACGGAGAAATTTTTAAACTCGAAGAACATACAGATAGATTGTTTCATTCCGCAAAAAGAATGGGCATAATTATGCCTTACAACGAAAAAATTATAAATGATGCCTGTAAGGAAATTATTACAGTTCAAAAAATTAAAAATGGTTATGTAAGACCTGTTGTTTGGAGAGGAAGTGAAATGATGGCTATCTCAGCACAAAAAAATAAAATACATGTTGCTGTTGCGGCATGGGAGTGGGGATCGTATTTTGATCCAAAATTAAAATTAAAAGGAATTAAACTGAAAACTTCACCTTGGCGAAGACCTCCGCCAAATTCGGTTCCTTGGGATACAAAAGCGGCCGGACTTTATATGATATGTACTTTGTCAAAGCATGATGCCGAGAGCAAAGGTTACACAGATGCTTTAATGTTGGATCACGAAGGTAATATTGCAGAAGCTACAGGTGCTAATATTTTTTTTAAAGACAAAGTAGGGACACTACACACTCCTGTGCCAGATTCTTTTTTAGATGGAATTACTAGAAGATGTGTAATTGGTATAGCTATATCAAAAGGAATAAAAGTGGTAGAGAGAAAAATCAAACCAGAAGAGATGCCTAATTTTGTTGGCTGCTTTTTGACTGGTACAGCTGCAGAGATTACACCAGTCTCACAAATAGATAAATTTAATTTTGACGTTTGTGAACTTATAAAAGATTTGTCGGAAAGTTATCAAAAACTTGTAAGAAAAAAAGTTGCAGCCTAATTTTTTTCTGCTTCAATTAGCACTGACCAAGCAAGGAATTTTAAATATCTTGTGTTTAAAATAATTCTATCAATAGCGCTTAGGAATTTAAATACTTTAGAATTTTCTGGAGATTTATAAAAAGGAAAAAATACCAAGGTTAAAAAACCATAATATTTTATCTCTACATTTTT
>Ga0066850_10001627_pt1 | contig 11721 bp, 10 predicted proteins | sample ETNtaG_4_FD_67282 | JGI IMG/M metagenome (GOLD analysis project Ga0066850, IMG submission 67282) | Marine microbial and viral communities from oxygen minimum zone, Eastern Pacific Ocean - ETNP201406SV67 | ecosystem: Environmental > Aquatic > Marine > Oceanic | place: Pacific Ocean: Eastern... | reverse complement strand
TCCTGATGGGTTTACAAAAAACCACACATCTCTATCTACATTTGATTTTGTAAGTGGATGTCTATACCAATACTTCAATATATTTTCACCACCAGACTGATAGACTGAATATTGGTCAGCGCTTCCACTAAATGGTAGTCCAGTAGATGGTATCTTATCTTGTTGAGAATATATCTCACTAGTATTAACATCTAATACACTTGTAAATGATTCTTGTGAAGTTGTTAAATCCCCACTCGTATATCGTCTACTACCAAGTAGTCGTATCGCTTTTGATAATTCTGCTATTAATCCCATTTCTTATTTTCCTAGCTATAGCTCAATGTTATTGAAGTTACAGGAGATGGATCTCCCTTATATCTAATTATCACATATAATTGATCGTCATTACTATCTAAATACATTCCGTCTGCGTTCCTTATTGGAACTGTATATTCTGTACTACTTTTACTTCCACCTACATTTCCAAACAAATCTATAGCAGTTGTAAATGGATTTTTAAAATTGTCCGATGCTATACCCGTTTCTATAGAGTTACTTGTTAAATCTGATGGATCATAAATTCTTGCTGTACCTAAAGAAACATTATTACCACTTCCATTACCAGAACTCTCAAATAATATAGCTACAGCTACACTATCAGCAGTAGTTGCGTTCCAATTAACTAATGTTTTACCAACATCAACTGTCATTGCTGTTTTTGTTCCACTTGATTTTTGAAATCTTCGTATATAATATTTATAATCCCCACTACCAAAATCTTCTGGAAACCAATACCCATAATCACCACCTGGTTCTACCAAATATCCAGGTTTCACTTGTAAATCATAATCACCTAATACACTATCCCCCTCATCATTAGTTTGAAAAGTTCCAGTTGTAAAATAATCTCCATTAAATGTTTGTACGTTATCTGCTATTACTATTCTAAAATCTTCACCTGTAAATGATTCGGTCAAATCTTCTAAAGTATTTGAATCATATCCTTGTGCTCTACTATAAACTGCCATTGAACCACTTGCCGCTACTTGTCCAAATAAAGTTGCATCATATAATTCTTGTGTAGCAGATGTAGAATCAACTGAAGTATTTTTCCAATTTCTACCTCTTGCTCTAAAAGTTAAATCATAATTTCTTACTTCATCCGTTGACCTATTTTGTGATACATTTTCAGTATTACTATCAAGTGTAAAAGTAAATGAAGAACTTGCAACTGCTATATCTTGTATCTCTGGATCACCCCCACTACTTCTTTTTGTAGTTTTAGTACTATCTATAACATAATTATTTACCCCTGTAGATGATACTCCACTATTATTTACAGTTGTAGTTGTATTACTGATTGTTGTTGAACCTATATTTTCCCACTCATCTGTTGGATTACTATTCACCATTACTGATGTTCCATATCCATAACAAGGATCAAAAGATTTACTTACTTCGGAATCAAAAGTGAAACTATATGTACAAGTTAATAAATATGGTGCCCCACTAAAACTTCTTGATGTTGCTGTAAATCCAGTTCTATTTAATTTTTGACTTACTACTGCAGTCGGTTGACTTGTTGTAATATCACTTGGTAATCCACCCGCATATAAATAAAATCTTGTAGTTGAATCACTTCCATTCTTAAATACATAGTCTGCCTGTGAACCTGATTTTAATCCTGCTTTAATATCATGAGTTGCATAATATCCACTTGCAGAAATACTTGTTGCACTTGTTGCTCCCCCAGTATAAAATCTACCACTAATTGGTCCCGCAACACTATTAAAATCACCATCTTGATATGCAGCTGGAATAACAGCTGGTTGTGCCGTTTCAATTTTTGCTAATACTAACCCATTAGATGTAGTAAATGAATTTATAGAATAATCTACTAAAGATTCAGTTGTAAAAGTTGAATTTTCATCTGGGGTAGCGTCTGCGTAATTATCACTAAATGAATGTGATGCCACTACTCTTACATAAAACGGGGTTGCCCCACCACTTGTTAATCCACCCATTCCGAAATAGTTAGAATTACTATAAACACCACTTGCACCACCAGCAGTCGCAGTAACTGTATGTGAATTTGTACCAAGTGTTGCTTGAGTTTGTATTGTTGATGGAATACGAGTAGCATAACTTCCATGAAATGGGTTTGTTCCCACATCGTTAGTTCCTCTATCACTCGATTGTACCCAACCTTTTAATTCTAAATAATCTTGAACTGCTCTATAAGAACCAGTTTCATCCATATCTATAAATGCAGAACCTGTCCAACTATTAGATAATCTTGCAGTTTCATATGAAGAACCTAATACACCATCTAATAATGAACTTTTTGATGTAGTTGAACCTTGTGTATGGGAAGTTGAAAGTGTATTCCAATACTTTGTATTGGGTGAAGCATCTGATACATCCAATGAGTGACTCATTGCACCTGCTATGAATCTTAAAATTTCACTTACATGAGTTGTTTCATCAAAATTATTAAAATAACTTCCATCTAAACTTTCTCCCCAAGGATTAGAAGTTGGGTATCCATTTGTAATATTGTTTGCAGTAATTGCAGTTGATCCTGATGTAGACGAGCTTACTACAAGTGATGCCATGAAACCATCTCTCCATTTCTGGGATGAACTTCCTAAATCATAAGTAACATTCGCATCTGGAATAAGATTAGAAGTGAAATCTGCAGCTACAGTTACGGAATCCGTAGTTGCGTCACCAAGTGTTAAATTACCACCGATTACTGTATCACCTTCTACATTTAGATAACCAAATGAACCAGTTGAATCTAAACTACCACTAAATAAAGTTTCTGTTCCTCCAGATCCATCAAACGATACCACTCCTTCAAAAGTATCGGCCTTAACATAACCAAACGAACCAGTTGAAGTTAATGAACCACTTATGTTTCCACTCAACCCTAAAGATCCAGTAACTCCCGCACTGCCAGAAACTTGTAATGAACCTGTTAATATGGGATCTAATTGTTTTAACCCTATGTAAGCCATTTAAGTTCCCTATATTTTATTGATTCTTGTTCTTTTCTCTCTTCCCAATACAAAGTCATTCCTTGTGAAATGTTTTTCTTATGTACTTTACTCTTTGGTTGTTTCATTTTTTCAATAGTTTCCATAGTGAGTTTTCTATCGGCCTGGGCACAAGACTTACATACAGAATTGTTTCCTATAGCACGGTCAAAAGTGTCTTTTCGTGTGTAATATATTATACGCCCACAGTCTGGACACTTTCTATTTTTGCGGTTCTTCCAATGACGTTTTCTCATACTAATAAATATTAAGAAATAGTAAAAGAAAAGTGGAAGTGAGATTATTTAAGAATTAAATTTTCCCCATGAAATTATTTCATCATCAGTTTCAAGAACATAACCAATACTATCAGTATCTACTTTAAGATAAAACGTAGAACCTACTTGTTGAATAGTTAAAGCATCATGTTCCATATATTGACCATTTAAGAAAAATAGAAAATCATCTTCAGTTGTCGCTGATACTCCAGCTGGTGCTGAAGCCGTTACTGCAGTGAAACTGGCCGTTGAACTTCCAATTAAAGATGAATTTTTCTTAACAAATTGTTTTCGTAAATATGTATCTGCAGAACTTGCTCCCCCTGACATCTGTGCATCTACATATGATCTAACAGCATTCTCAGTTACTAAAGTATCAATACTCGAATCAGTCAAAGAAGTATCATTTGATATTTCACCTATTTCATAATTATTTAATTCAAAAGAACCAGAAATTTCTAAAGAACCAGTAAATTGATGAGTATCACTTACTTCATCTCCAAACTTAGTAGAACCACTTTCATAAAGAACAGACGAAGATACAAGTTCAGTATTAAATGACTGTGCTGTTAAATCACCTTGTATTACTGCATCACCATCAACTAATAAATTTCCTGTTGTACTTAATATTCCATCTACAGCCCAATCCCCTGTTACTCCTGTTCCAGTTAAATCAAGTGAAGTTCCATTTCCAACATGAACCGCATTACTTGCACTTATATCATTAAACTGAACATTTGAAGAAGTAGCTACTGATTGACCAATTGAAATATTTTGAGTTAATCGTTCAGCTCCTAACCATTCAACTCCAGTATTAGAAACTATAACTCCAGTTCCTTGTTCAATTATCAATGGATTTTCTGTAATAATCCTTTGGGAACTAGCTGATTTTCCTGATACCCTAACTTCTTGAACTCCTTCTTCTAGCTTAACAATAGATGAAATATCAAGATCCGTTTCACTTTTAATTACTAATCTTTTAGGAGTAAGATGTTTTTGAGTTGTAACTAAATCATTAAATGCTTCTGGTAATAGATAACCATGTAAAGTTATACTAAACTCCGTTTTTACTACACGTTCTCTATCTGAAACTTCTGTGGCATCAGTAAAATTATCTATTCGAGTTCTAAATTTCATTTTACCAGGTTCACCCCAATATGAACCGTCACTCCAATTTACCTTTTCAGCAATTTTATTCATATGTTCAATATAATGAGTCCAAATAATAAAATCGTATGAAAGAGTTACATAATCAGGAACAGCTACATTATAATATTCTTTTTGTGGAAATATTCCTTGTTGAACAGAAAAATTATCATACCTATTTTTATCTGAATATTTTCTTTCAAATGTATAATGTAATTTAGGATCATTTGCATCTAACTTATCAATTGTTATAGCATCATCTCTCGCAAATCCAGTTCTCCTAAATACAATAGCTGGTAAAATTAATTGTCTTTTAGCATCTCTCAAAAAACCACTTTTTTGTATAGCAAACCATCGTTCTGGAGATGCATACATAACAGGAACTTTTACAGTTTCTTCATTATCTATTACGGTTGGTTTAATGACATTTTCAAAATAATACATTATAGCAGAATCCATATCCATTAATCCAACGGATACGTTCTTTACTGTATCATCAGTTCTTTTATACTCTCGTGCCCTATTTACAACTTTTCTTTGACTACGAGGCAACGGTTTTTTCCGTGCCATTAATTACTCCTTATTCTCTGTAAATTTAAACCTGAAGATCTTACTCTATGTGTAAAACAACTTATACTCCAATTATCATCTTGTTGTCCACCAACAAGTTGATTTTCATTAAGAGTAGTAATTTCAAAATGTGCCCAATTCCATTCTATTATATCACCTATTTCTGGTACTAATTCTAAATCAAGAAGTGTTTGTCTTAAAATATGAAATGTGGCATCTTGTTGTTCATCTGCACCAAATTCATCTGTTGTCCAATCAAAATCTGCTGCATCTATGAGACAAGCAATTTTTACTCCTGGCTTATAACGTTTTCCACCTACAGCTTCACCATATAAATTAGTTGAAGTATCATAAGCTGAAATTTTATATACTGCAACGGTTTGATTAATGATGCCTTCTTTACCAACTCGTAAATCACCAATCAATTCCTTATTTATGCTTTGAAATACATCCAAATCACGTTGAGGTAAAAATCTTCCTGGCATAATATTATCCTATATAAATTTCAAGTGGTGATTTCTGTAATTTCTCTTGTAAAAATTGAGCTTCATCTTTATCAGCCTCAAGCATAGCTTTACCACTTACAGCTTCCAACGTTTCTCTCAATTCAGAAACCAATGACTCCTTTTCAGTGCCAGCTTCTGATCTTAAACTTTCTCCATCTAAAGTGGTTTCTGCATTTGGAATTGGAATAGAACCATACTTACTTCTAACCATTCCAAGTAGTTCTTTACTCAATGCAAGTCCATATTTCCTAATCCATTGTTTTCCAACATCATTTATAAATTTATATTCCATATTATCATAAGGAATATTAGAATAATCAGAAACTACATCTACTGAACCACTATAGTCAGCTTTAAATGGATTATCCCTTTCACTTCTAACATAATAATCAAAGTATAAATTATACTCTGCTGTTGGTTTAGGGAATATCCTCAATTTATTATTTAATAATGTAAAAGTGTAAGCTGATTTTCGAATTTGGTCATTAAATTCAATTGCTTGTATTCTCAAAAGGTCTGCATACATTGGCATCATCATAAATTGTACCGCTGGTGTCATATTACCCCAACCAAAACTATCCATCATATTATAAGAACCTGCTCCAGTACCTGCATATGGATCAAAATATCTAACAATTGCAGGGGATGCTTCATAATATACTTTTCTTACTTCAATAGATTCACCACTTTCTGATACTGAAGCATATAATGCATTTAAATCATATTCTTGACTACCACTATTAACAGTAATTGAACCTTTTTTAAGATCAACTCTACCTCCAACTGTTGCTTCAGTTCCATATTGTTCTGATAATTGAATTGCCCTTCCAAAAGTAGGACTAACTTTTTATGTGTTACATTAGAACCAGTTGGTTGTCCTTGTAAATGAAGTAAATTATCTCTAATATTAAATTGATTTACTTGAGATGAATATTCACTAACAGATTCTTCAAAACAAGTATAAAACTGTACATCTTGCATTTCAATTGCCATAATTGGATAACCAAGTCTTTTAGCTGCCCAATTAGCAAATTTATCTGCAGATGCAGTAAATTCATTATCTGTATCGTAAAAACCCCAAGGTGTATCTCCACTTGAAAAAGAACTACTACCTGGCCAAATTGGTTCTGCCATTACTTATCTCCTATTGAAAAATTAAACATAATAACTCAATTATAAATATCAACAGGATAAAAAATTAAATTAAATGAAAGATTTCTTAGCATAAAAAAGGGGTGAATTATTCACCCCCTTTTTATTAACTATTTAATTGCCGTTCAATTAAACGTAGTTTACATCAGCAACTACTACTTCTCCATAGAATTCAGGACGCACGATTTTCTTCGCGTATCTTGTCATCACGCCTTTGCGAGGAGTAAAGTTAACTGGATCGTAAACCAACGGTGTCATGATAAGAGGTACATACGGTGCATATACAGCTCCGGTTTCGAGGAAATTACTTCCACGGAAACCACACAGAATTGTATTATCAAGCATGTAAGGATTCTTATAAACAGTCCAACGATTGTTCAGTAATCCAACTTTCTGAACACCCATTGCGAACTTATTAGAAGAATCTGCCCCTGCTGTATCAGCTGCATATCCAGGAATACTTTCTATGATAGTTGCAGTTTCAGGTGAAACCACCATCCAATTTGCACCACCACGTAAAGTTTTCTGATGAATAGCATTAGACACTGCTTGCAGTTTGTTTCCAAGAGTCTGGAACCAAGTTCCTTTAGTATAAGCACTTGCATTTGCTGATGTTTCAGCAAATCCACCCGTTGAACCATTCAACGAAGCATCATACTCATACCCAGGTCTTGCTGACCAATACTCTTTCTTAGCATTTGCATTAGCTCTCAACATATCAAGGATTTCCAAATCGATTTCCATCGAAATGTACTCACTCAACATTGAAGTAAGTTCTGCTTCTGCATCAACACTATGATAAGCATTAAGGTCTTGTGCCAACTCAGGAGTCCAAACAGCTTTCAATTTCCGAGTCTTAGCGACTATAGGAATTGAACGCATCTGTATGTCTATCTCTGGTATACCAACATCTTTACCTGTAGAATCTGCATCTCCACTAAAATCATGTGTAGCACCTGCTTCAAAATCACCACGTGTGATATCAGTTGGTGCTCTATGGTATTTTACACTAAAGTCTTCACCTGCACCAGGTACACTTGCTATAAATGTAAAATTACTACCATCAGCTTTACTATAAGCTGGATAATAATTAGTCACTGCGCTTGCACCACTACCACTAATCTCAAATGCTCTCACACCTTCAGGATCAGATCCTGATACTTCGGACTGTGGAATTGTGATTTTTAGCAAACTTCCAGTAGCTTTCAGGTCAGGTTCAAAATCAACATCTGCCCATGAAGCACTAGCAAAAGATGAAGATGGTGTTGCAATATCATCATTTATAGTATAGCCATGACGGCCTGCCCCATAAAGTCCTCCACTTGCATCCACATTCGATCCGGATGTGTTACCAAAAACATCTCCACCTGATGTATGACCAGCTTGTGCTGAACCATATTTATAATCAAGATAGAAAATAAGTCCAGATGGTAGGTTCATAGGTTGCACTGATACGAAATCTTGTGCTGCCAATTCACCGAAGATACGCCGCACTAATGGTAGTGCAACACCCGACCACTCTTCTGAACCTTCAGACGCTCCAGTTCTTGAACTTTCATCAATCAACTGACGTGCCTGGTTTTCTAGTAATACTGCCATTCCATGAGTTTTATTGTCTTCATCAAATCCTTCCAAAAGACCAGTAGGTTCCCATTTGTTTACCAGACGGCTAGTTTCTTTTCTGCGATTCCTCTGGGAGTCGTAACTGTCCATGAGGTTTTCAATCGCTTTTAGATTTTCTGCCATTGTTTTTCTCCAATTTTAAAAAATTACTTGTTATAGAATATTAGCTAACTTCTGAAATCTATCCTTCATCTCAGACCCTTCAGTAATAACTTTCTTACTTTTGGGCTTCGTTGAAGCAACAGCTTTAGATGCTGTGCCTTTACTCTCTTTAATTGCGGGCTTATCGACGTTCTTTGGTCCAAAAGATTCAGCTAATGTTGAAAACACTAACTTAACTTCTCTCAAATTGCGTGCCCTATCAAACGTTTCAACGACTTTCAACTTCTGTTCGTTAGTTAAACCGAATGAACGGAATAACTTGTTTGTAAACAATAGTTTTGCGTTGAGTAAATTTACTTCGTTCAATTTAGAACGTAAGTATTTTACCACACTACGATGCTCTTCAAGCTCATTTTGAAGTTTCGATACATCTCCCTGTGAAGTTTCAGTATCTTCTTCCACTTCTTCTTCACCTTCTTCAGAAAGTTCCCTCAAAATTTCTTCAAGGTCAATTTCTTCTTCATCTTCTTCAATCTCTTCTTCTTCCTGCTCTTCGATTTCATCAGAACCGTCTAAGGGTGCTTCTGGAGCAAGTGCGTCAGCAGCAGCTAGAAGTGCGTCTTCTTCTTCATTTTCTTCGACTTCTTCTTCTTCTTGCTCTTCGACTTCTTCTTCTTCTTGCTCTTCCACTTCTTCATCTTCTTCAAGTTCACGAAGAATTGCTTCTAGGTCGAGTTCGTCATCTTCTTCTTGCTCTTCGACTTCTTCCTCTTCCTGTTCTTCAAGTTCTTCTTCTTCTTGCTCTTCGACTTCTTCCTCTTCCTGTTCTTCAAGTTCTTCTTCTTCCTGTTCTTCGACTTCTTCTTCGTCTTGTTCAGTTACGGCTCCAGGACCTTGAGGATCTTCTTCGTCATCACCATCGGCAACATTGACAACATTGTCAGCTGCTCCGATTTCAGAAGAATCAGACTGTTCTTCAACTTCTTCTTCTTCCTGTTCTTCGATTTCTTCCTCGTCCTGCTCCTCGACTTCACTTTGAATCTTCTGAGAAAGCATAGATTGAATTTTGGGAGTGAACGCTTCTTCTAGAGCTATCTTAGCATTAGCCAGTGCTGTTTCACGAACAGCCTTAGCGTCAGCTATAGCATCTTTTAAAAGATCATCCATTTTATTTCTCCTTAAAATTAAACATAAAATAAATATTTTCTTCAATGTTCGACCTTCAAAGAAAATTATTTAATGTATTTTAATCTGGATTTAGTATAGTTATTGGGAACTATAATGCGATTTGCATCTTCGGTATATCACATAAGAACTAAGTGATATATTCTTCTAATATAAATATGTAATTTTTAAAAAAAGTTACTTTTTATAACTCAATCGTTCTTTTTTAATTTTTTCTTTAAGTCCACTTGTTGGTGGTTCGCCACACCAATCTGGATTAAGTTTTTTCTGATTTAACCAATTACGAACACGACCTAATTTTTTTGCTGTGGCTCTTTTTACTGATGGTTTTGTGTAGTATTGACGTTCTCGTAACTCAACCATTAAACCTGAATCTTTAATTTTTCTTTTCAATAACCGTAGAGCAAACTCTACATTATTTTTTTTTACTTTTACTTCCAAGTAACCTCCGTGTTAATCTGATTCGTTTTCACCACTCCAATTTTTATCAATATAATCAAAAAATTCTTTTTTCTTATCATCATCTAATTCATCTGGTGAAGAAACTCCCCACTTTTCAAGTGCAGCTTTAAAAAACTCTTGATACTCACCTTCCTTAACCTGATTCTTTTCCTCTACTTCATTTTCTTCATGACCAGGTTCGTGTATTTCATAATATCTACCAAGAATGTGCCCCATATCTTCATATAACCCACTCATTCTTTCTTGAAGTGATTGAGCTTCAGTTGCAACTTTCTTAAATTGATTAGAAAGACCAGTTAATTCTTTCATATTACGATTTACCGTGATTTTATCAAACCAATCTTCTGTTTCTTGTAAAGTATGTTGTTTTGCAGTCATTGCCAGTTTAGAAAGTTTCCCTGCCAAATCTTTCAAATTACCTTCACGATAAATTTCGTTTCCGAATGAATTAAAATTACCAACTTCACTCATAAATTCTTTTGCGTTTATTTTTTGAGTAGATTGTCCATAAACATCTTCTACAATATCTCTAAGATTTGTAGATTTAGTTGCAGTACTTGGATATAAAGTACTAAATGGAGATCTTGTTACCACTCCACCTGCAATTGCAAATTCATTTAATTTTTTACGTTTTTTCATATCTGTACTCCCGAACTAAGTTGCTTTTCAAGAAATAATAAAATTATTATGAGCCTTCACCTCCGCCGCCTTTACCGCCTTTATCACCACCAGTATCGTAAGCATCCCAATTAACTCCTTTACCCAAATCTCCTAAGATTTTCATTTGGTCTTGAAGTTCCACTTTAGCTGAATTTACTTTAGATATTGCAACCTCTTGTGCCGATCTATTGTCATCTGCACCAGCTGTGATATATTCCCATTTAGCATCACGAATGCCCCGTTTTATCCCTTTATCGGGATCATTTATAGCCACCTGTAATTCAAAATATCGTTCTGCTGATCTATCTCTCTTTCCCCGAGCTGTTTGCAAAAGAGCCGCCCATCTATCTGTATCACTCTTGGCCTTATTTGAAGCATCACTTTCCATTTTAGTTCGAGTTGCACCACCTTTTCTAAGAGTGTCAGTAAACTTACCAAAGCCTTCGGGTTCTCCACCCTTAACAACAGGCCTATATGTCCAATCTCTACTTCCTCCCTTGTACTTGCTACCTCCTGCCTTTTTACTTCGTACAGATTTTGCAGATCCTTTTACCTTTTTACTTAGACTTCTCTGTCCTAATTTTGATCCACGATCTTTCGTTCCAAATCCTGAACCAAAGTCTGCAGCCTTACCACTTTTAAATTGTCGTGCGCGGTCAGCTTCAGCAACTGTCTCTTGAGAGTTTTCTTCGGAAACAAGATTAACTATTTCTTGTCTTATTAAGCTTCTAAGCTTATTTTCTGATATTTTCATTGTACTTTCTCCAATTATCTTCATATCATTAGTTTTGTTTGTATACTTATCTACAAATTCTTTTGTTTGTCTTTGTACTTCATCATACTCAACAGGATTACCCATTGCTTGTCTATATTTCTCTTCAGGAATTTTTTCAGTATTAAACTCATTCATGTGTTCAACTCTTTCCTGTTGGTCAAGTAGTTGTAATTTTAATGTATCCACCACATTTTCTATTGGTTTAAAACCACCAGGTGGTAATTCCCAACCGTCAATATTTA
>Ga0066850_10001626_pt1 | contig 11728 bp, 13 predicted proteins | sample ETNtaG_4_FD_67282 | JGI IMG/M metagenome (GOLD analysis project Ga0066850, IMG submission 67282) | Marine microbial and viral communities from oxygen minimum zone, Eastern Pacific Ocean - ETNP201406SV67 | ecosystem: Environmental > Aquatic > Marine > Oceanic | place: Pacific Ocean: Eastern... | reverse complement strand
TTAATTCCTAAATAGCCTGCCAAGAAAACACCCGACACTAAAAGCCCAACCAATATCATTCGGTTTTGTCTTTTAGTCATTGATTAATTGAAAATTTATTCTTGAGTGACAGAACAGTCCTAGTGTGATTTCTCTTAGCATTGATAAAAAGAGCTATAACTGTTATGGCAGAAACGCCATATGCTAGCCAAACATAAAATGCATACTTTCCATAAGGTAGAAAAGAAAAATACTCAACCATAGTCATAATTCTACTCCAACTACTTCCTCTTTGACCCAGCGTGAATTTTGCTCACGAATCAGAACCTCTGTCCTTGCTTTAATTGACACAAGCAGTACATAAAGAAAAATTGACGCTAAAAACATTATCCCAAGAGCAATTTGCATATCTGGATCTTTTAAACCACCGGTCCCAACTGAATAACCTTGGTGAAGGGTATTCCACCACTTAACTGAGTAATGAATAATTGGCAAATTAATTAAACCAACGATAGCAAGTATAGAGCTTGACTTTGCAGCAGTTCGTGGATTATCAAAGGCACTATTTAGGGACATGTAAGCTAAGTATAAAAATAATAATATAAGCTCAGAGGTTAATCTCGCATCCCATACCCACCATGCTCCCCACATTGGCTTACCCCAAATTGCCCCAGTGGCCAAAGCTATAATTGTAAAGCCTGCACCAATCGGCGCTGAAACCTTTGCCACAACTTCAGCCATTTTAATTTGCCAAATGAGTCCAATACCCCCTGCAATTGCCATAATTGCATAAATCATCATCGACAAGATAGCGCTTGGCACATGGATGAATATTATTCTATACCCATCTCCCTGCTGGTAATCAGCGGGTGATATAACGAGAGACCAGTACAAACCAATCAACAATAGACTGATAAAAGGCCAAAAAAACCACGGTATAAGCCTAGAACAGGTCTCAAAAAAAACTTTAGGAGAGGCCTGCCTTTGGATCCATTTCCACATAAATAAATGCAGTTACAAAAAAGAGATTTATTTTAATGATTTTTGAGCCACATTGTTTCGTAAATAGATCGGTTGAGGTAGCACAAAATTGGCACTTTCCCCCCGACCGAATGACTCTAATGCCAAATCTATTAAACTAGTTGATTCCGGAAAAATTGAGAGATCGGTTTCAGTCACACTTGAGGCAGCACCAAGCATATCAGCATAGGCATCCCAGCCTGTACCCACACCAATGAAATTGGCATCAAGAGTGTCCACATCGCTAGGATTACAAATTCGTAATTTACTGATTTCCCCTTGATTGTAGACAGCCCAATAAACCTCTCCCATTCTTGCATCAAGGGCTACAGCTATTTTTTCAGATTTAAGAATTTGCGAAGCTCTATATCCAAGCAACTCAAGTGTCGAAAACCCCATCGTTGGAATATTACAAGACATTGATAGCCCTTGAACAACACCCACACACATTCTTACACCTGTAAATGCGCCAGGACCTTTAGTATAAATAATTGAGTCAACATCCTTTAATTGTTTTCCTGCCTCATGAAAGACCTCATCACAGAGTTTAAGAATATGGCCAGAACTTTTTTGAACACCAGTTAATACACGACTCACTCTAGACTCAGAAGTCATTAAAGTGACCGATGCAATTTCAGTACAGGTATCTATCGCAAGCAAATTCATCAATATATTTTTTTGTAGTTTTCATGCATCGTCAAAATCATCTTAACGCGCCTATCAAGTCTATCAGGATAGTTGATAGGATTATAGTAAGAGGGCCCTTTAAGTAAGGCAACAAGTGTTGCCATCTCCTCTAAACTCAAATCTTTAATATCTTTGTTAAAGTAGAAATAACTCCCACTGCCAAAGCCATGGTAAGCCATATCTCCTTTTTGGGCTAAATATACCGTATTCATATACCTCTCAAGAATAAATTCTTTATCGTAAGATAACTCTAGAAGTATAGACATTAAAGCCTCTTCAGATTTTCTGGAAAAGGTTTTCTCTCGAGATAAAAGAGTATTTTTAATTAACTGCTGGGTAATTGTACTTGCACCTCTAAGCGCCTTATCATCAAATAAATACCCATAAATAACTCTTGCAATCTCTTTAAAGTCAACACCATGGTGATGGAAATAGGATTGGTCTTCCACTAAAAGAAGCATATTAACAAACTCTCGTGGATAATCATCAAAAGAGTAGTTGAGCTGAGTGACATTTTTTGAGACTTTTATCTCAGCTGAAAACTGAGACTTGACTATGTTATTTAGATAGAGCAAATAAGCTGTAAAGATGAATATAACTATTAAAAATAGTCTCTTTATCCAAAATCTATAAATTGATTGCATTTTTTATATCTTTAATAGTTTGAGTATCAGTTATTTTGTTACCTTGTCTAAGAATAGAGCAAGAAGAGTGCAACCAAGCAAAGTCACAATCAGAGAGAATTTCACCTATGTTTTGAAGGTTGATGCCTGAGCCTGGCATTATCTCAATTCTCCCAGATGCTCTTTTTTTCATAGCTTTCAAAACTGCCAAACCTTCGACGGCAGTCTGAAAGCCGCCAGATGACAAAATCGTATCAAAACCTAGATTAATTGCAACCTCAACTGCTTCAATAGTATTTGGGATAGTGTCTACGGCTCGATGCAAAGTTTTCTTAAAGCCATAACTATGACTAATTAATTCATCTAAAAATACTTGATCAAGTTCACCATTCAAAAGCGTTGCGCCAAATACAACACCATCCAAATTATAAGATCGAGCTTTGTCGATATCATCAAACATTTGATTCAGGTCCTCAGGAGAATAAACGAAACTGCCTTTTTTGGACCGAATCATTACTCTGGAAGGAATATTGGCTTCTGAAGCAAGCTTCATCAATTCGTCCGATGGCGTCAAACCGCCACACTCTAATGAACTGCAGAGCTCAATACGGTCTGCTTTTCCTTTGATACAGGCCTCAAGACCAGATATGCTATCGATACAGACTTCTAGCTTGGATATCATAAATCAAAGTTTATATTAATGTTCATCATAATACGACAAGAAGAGCAAATAATTGATAAGTATAGAATAACTAGTATAAAATACCCACTTCCTTGCTTGACCAGCACCTGTTGGCAAGCTTTTTTTAATCCATAAGGAGATGTTAATGAGACATTATGAAATAACTCTCATTGTTCACCCTGATCAAAGTTCTCAGGTTACAACAATGATTGAGAAGTACAAAGAGCTAATCACCTCAGGTAAAGGTATTGTTCACAGAGACGAGGACTGGGGTCGCAAACACCTAGCCTATCCAATCAACAAAATTTATAAAGCACATTACTTAATGATGAATGTTGAGTGTGACAAAGACACACTTGATAAATTAAACTATAACTTTCGCTTCAACGATGCCATTCTAAGGAATCTAATCATTTCTAAGTCAGAGGCTATCACCGAACCATCAATTATGGTTGCAGAGGCTGACAAAGACAAAGTTAAAGATCAAGGCAAGGACAAGGCCAAAGATCAAGACTCAGAAAAGAAATAGGAGACTGTAATGGCTAAAAAACAAGTTAACAAAAGACGTAAATTTCAAATCCCTGTAAACCGTTTTTGTCGTTTTACAAAAGCAGGCGTTAAAGAGATCGACTACAAGGACGTCGAAACACTACTTAAAAACATTGATGAAAGTGGAAAAATTACACCATCAAGAATCACTGGTACTTGTGCAAAGTTTCAAAGACAATTGACGACTGCGATTAAAAGAGCTAGATTCTTGGCGCTAATCCCTTACACCGATAAACACAAAAAATAGGAGACCTTATGCAAGTAATTTTATTAGAAAAAAATGAAAAACTAGGTAACCTTGGTGACATAGCAAACGTCAAGTCAGGCTATGCTCGTAACTACCTAATACCTCAAGGAAAAGCAAAGCCAGCCAACAAAGCTAACATGGCTATTTTTGAAACAATCCGTGCAGAACTTGAAGCTAAGGAAGTTGCTGCGTTATCAGATGCTGAGGCAAAAGAATTAGCGATGAAGGATGTTGTTTGTACAATCTCCGCTAACGCCGGAGAAGAAGGAAAACTTTATGGCTCTGTCAGCACGACAGAAATTGCTGCTAATCTTCTTGAGCAAGGTTTTGAGATTGAAAAACGTGACATTAATATGCCTGAAGCAATCAGAAATACTGGTGAATATGAAGTTACAGTCTCTCTTTACGCTGAGGTTGTAGTGCCAGTAAAAATTATTGTTGTTGCTGCTACTGAAACAGAATAAGTTAATCCAATTCACTTAAGTGAGTTAAAATAAAAAGCCCTCATTGAGGGCTTTTTATTTTTCTAAAATGTGGCAATGGATATTGACAACCCAAAAATACCGCCAAACTCTATAGACTCTGAGCAGTCTGTCCTTGGAGGTCTGCTTCTTCACAATGAATCTTGGGATAATGTTGTTAGCATTCTTAGTTCTGATGACTTCTATCAAACCTCTCACCGCATCATCTATGATGCAATCGTTACGCTTCTAGAGCACGACAAGCCAGCGGACATTCTGACAGTCAAAGAACAGGTCATTAAAACTCATGACGAAGACTCAATAGGAGGCTTTGCCTACTTGGCTCAGATAGCTGAAAATACCCCTAGCGTTTCAAATATTGAGGCGTATGCTAAACATGTTCGTGAGCTCTCAATCTATAGACAGCTCATAAAGATTGGAAAGGAAATGGCTGACACTGCCTTTAATCCAAAAGATATTGAAGTTAATGAACTTCTTGATTTGTCTGAAAGAAAAATCTTTGAAATTGCAGAGCAAGTCAGTCGCAATAAACAAGAAATCACCAATGTAAAAGATATCATCAAAGATGTAGTGAACCGCGTTCATGAGATGCAAGAATTAAAAGGATACAAGGGCGCTGAAACTGGATTTTCTGAATTCGACAAATTGACTTCAGGTCTTCAGGATGGAGACCTTATCATTATTGCTGGAAGACCCAGTATGGGTAAAACGGCTCTATCAATGAATATTGTTGAGCATGTAGCGATTCATAATTCTACACCTGTAGCCGTATTCAGTTTAGAAATGCCAACCGAGCAATTAGTCATTCGAATGATTTCATCATTTGGAAGAATTGACTCCAGTAAGCTCCGTGACGGTGACATGTCAGAGATTGATTGGAATAGCTTCAATCATGCAGTCAGAGCCTTTGAAGAAAATACAATTCTAATTGATGAAACGCCTTCAATAACGCCTACTGAAATCAGGGCAAAGTGTAGAAGACTTAAAAGAAGATACCCAGACCTAGGTCTAATCATGGTGGATTATTTACAACTCATGACAGTACATGGTAAGTCTGAGAACCGTGTTCAAGAAATTTCAGAAATTTCTCGCTCTTTAAAGGCTCTTGCAAAAGAAATTAATGTCCCAGTAATAGCTTTATCGCAGCTTAATCGTGGTGTTGAGTCTCGAGCTAAAACTGGAAAAGGAAGAATTCCTCAGATGGCTGATCTTAGAGAGTCGGGATCTATCGAGCAGGATGCTGACATTATTGGATTTATATATAGGGATGAGGTTTATCATGATGATGCGTACACGAATCCAGAAGAAGTAGGAAAGGCAGACCTAAGAATTGCTAAGCATAGAAACGGAGCCACTGGAAATGTCAAGCTAGCCTTTGTAGGTCAATATTCAAGGTTTGAAGATTTAGCCTTTGAAGATAGATTCCAGGGCGTGAGTGATGAGCAAATGGATGCTTCATATATCAATAATATGTCAAATTTTGATCAGGGTGATTTTTAGAGTTCCAGAAAATGCAAACAGATTTATTATGAACCTTATTAGTCAATAATCTAAGTGTTTATATAATGATGAATGACCAGATCCAAACCAAACTCATATACAACCAACAGAGGGTAACTTACAAGAATCTATTCGAGATTTTTGAACTTAATTTTATTAAAATCTCAAGACTTATTCCACTTCTTGCTTCTATTAATCAAGATACAATTGGAGTGAAAAGCACATTAAATGACCTCTTCCTAATCTGTCATGAAAAGTCTCCCTATACTGGGACATATACACTGACTCACAAGATTAAATCTCTGGACAAGGTTATCAATCGTCCTGATATTCGTTTTAAAATTTATTTTGATGCAAAGCTTTTAGAGGTTGAATCAATATGCAAAGAAACAAGAATAAATTCTAGTCACCCCTTAATCAAAGATTGTAGTGATTTGTCCTTTCAACTTGAGATAAACTTATTCATGCTAAGATGGCTTGATTACTGTTTAAATAAGTACAACGGAGCAGAGTGGATAACAAAAAATTAAAATCTGAAGATACTAAATTAGTTATTGCAATATCATCGAGGGCGTTATTCAATCTTGATCAATCTCACAAGATATTTAAAGAAGACGGAATTGAGGCTTACGCCAAACATCAACAAGAAAACGAGCAAGTCATTTTAGAGCCAGGTGTTGGCTTTACTCTTGTTAAAAAATTATTAAAACTTAATAGTAAAAAAACACCAATTGATGTCATCCTCCTGTCCAGAAATAGTGCAGATACAGGCCTTAGAATATTTAACTCAATTGAACACTATGGTCTTAATATTTCAAGGGCTGCGTTTACCCGTGGCGAAAGCACACACCCCTTTGTAGGAGCTTTTGAGGCTGATTTATTTTTATCAAGTAACTACAATGATGTGCAGAAAGCACTCCAATCAGGATACGCCGCAGCCTCCATCGTAGAATCTAAATCTAATAATAGTCACCCCTCCCAGTTAAGGATCGCTTTTGATGGTGATGCAGTCATCTTCTCTGACGAAGCTGAAAAAATATTTCAGGAGAAAGGGCTAGAAGCATTCCATGAAAACGAAATTTTATCTGAAAAAATTGAGCTAAAAGCAGGTCCATTTAAGTCATTTTTAGTGTCTTTACAAAAAATTCAATCCACATTTCCTGAAGAAGATAACCCAATAAGAACAGCTCTGGTTACCGCAAGATCAGCTCCATCGCATAGAAGAGTCATTCATACTATGCGCGAGTGGGGCATTCGGATTGACGAGTCATTCTTTTTAGGTGGCCTTGAAAAGGGAGTTTTTCTTAGACAGTTTGCAGCAGACATATTTTTTGATGATCAGCAACAACATTGTGAATCTGCATCTCAATATGTCCCTACAGGACATGTACCGAGCGGTATAAAGAATAGTTAAGTTTTTTAGAACTTAGTTATTGCAAGGACTCAAGCCAAGATTTAATTGGTAAAATACTTTTAATTACTTATTTTAAGATTACGAATGTCAAAAAAAATTCAAGCTATTCGTGGTATGAATGACCTTCTTCCTGCAGATTCAAATATCTGGAGTTTTTTAGATAGCACTATTAGTAATCTTCTTCTTTCGTATGGCTATAGATACTGCCGAACTCCAAATGTTGAGAGTACAGAAACTTTTTCAAGGGCCATTGGCGAAGTGACCGATATTGTTGAAAAAGAAATGTATACCTGGAAGGACAATAATGGAGACTCTCTTACCCTTAGGCCGGAAGGTACAGCAGGCGTTGTAAGAATGATGATTGAGCACAATCTACCAAGAGAGGGAATTCAAAAAGTTTTTTATAATGGCCCTATGTTTAGGCATGAGAGACCTCAAAAGGGAAGGTACCGTCAATTCCACCAGGTTGGTGCTGAAGTTTTTGGAGCTTCTAATGCGAAAATTGATGCTGAGTTAATCTCAATGACTCACTCTCTGTGGAAAATATTAGGGATTGATGCTGAACTGGAAATCAACTCTCTCGGCTCTGCAGAAAGTCGCGCCTCTTACAGGAAAACATTGACAGGATACTTTAATGACAATAAAGATCTACTAGATGAGGACAGTCTCAGGCGCTTAAAAACAAACCCACTTAGAATTTTAGATAGCAAAAACAAAGACCTAGAAAGTTTAATTTCTGGTGCTCCAAAGATGATTGATCATCTTGACGATGACTCAAGTCATCACTTTAAGACTTTAAAAAAATACTTAGAGAGCCTTAATATTTCATTCAAGATCAACCCAAAACTCGTTAGAGGGCTAGACTACTATAACCAAACTGTTTTCGAATGGATTTCAAATGACCTTGGCTCTCAAGGAACTATATGTGGTGGTGGAAGGTACGACGGGCTCGTAGAAAAAATGGGTGGCAACCCTACCCCAGCAATTGGTTTTGCTATGGGATTAGAGCGAATAGCGCTTCTGATTCAAGACAAGTCTGATCAATTAATTAGTAGGAGGCCTCATTTGTATTTTTCGTCAATTGGAGAAAGCGCCCACATAGAGTCCATGAATCTATCTAAAAAAATTCTTGAAGCGCTCCCTTATATTACAATTACTAATGATGTAAGCATTGGCACCCTAAAAAGCCAGATGAAAAAAGCGAATAAATCTGAAGCTGACTATGCCATGATTCTTGGTGAGGAAGAATTATCAGAGGGCCTGATTAGTATAAAGCCCTTAAAAGGTCAAGGAGTTCAGCAATCAATTAAACTTGAGGGTATCATTCACCATCTTCAGGAGATATTATGAAAAACTTTATAGAAATTAGCGATTCAGAAGAAGAGCAGGTCGACAAGATTAAAAAATGGTGGGATGCTAATGGCAAACAGATTATTGCAGGTGCAGTTATTGGTCTTGCAGGCGTCTTTGGTTGGAACTCATATGTTGATTATCAAGATAATCAGGCTTTAAATGCAAGAACGCTATACTTGAGCTATGCGTCAGACTCAGCCAATGTTGGCGCTTACGATAAACTGATTAAAGACCACCCTTCAAGCAGCTATGCAGACCAGGGCACCCTATTGATGGTTAAATATTTGTTTGATGCTGGTAATTATTCTCTAGCGCTAGATGCTATTAAGCCTCTGATGACAAGAGAAAATTCTGTTATTGCTTCGACAGCAATTTTACGAGCTGCATCACTTCACTTGGAACTTGGGCAGCATGAAGAGGCCTTATCTGTTCTTAATATAGAGAATGTTGAGGGTTTTTCAGGGTTATTTTTTAACCTCACTGGAGATGTGTATCTAGATCTTGGGAATATAGAAGAAGCCAAAAAAAATTACGCTCTAGCGATTGAAAATATCACTGAAAACTCAAGCCTTACACAATTAATTCAGATCAAGCTGGACGATCTAAGTTAACAACGCTTCTGGTTACTGATTGTGAGCTACCCTATCATTTCTCTGGTTGGCAGGCCTAATGTAGGCAAGTCGACACTATTTAATCGCCTAAGTAATTCAAGGCAAGCCCTCGTCTCCGATTTTGAAGGACTAACTAGAGATCGTCAGTATGCAAACATAGAGCTAGAGAATGGCATTTATTGCTCTATTGTCGATACTGGTGGCCTGACTAATGAGGATTCAATCATAGATACGGGAATTCATAGTCAAGTAATCAATGCACTGAACGAGTCTGATGTCATATACTTTATTGTCAGCAACAAAGATGGGGTCACCTCATTAGATTTAGATATTTCGGCTCAATTAAGAAAGCTTAAGAAAAAAATTATCTTAGTTTGCAACAAAGCTGAAGGCCTAAATATAACTTCAGCATCAGAATTTTATGAACTCGGATTGGGTGACCCCACACTTATTTCAGCAGAACATAATCAAGGCATTGCTGACCTTATAGATAAAACAATTCCACTTCTACCTAAAACTGGTGAGTTCGACAAACCTGAACTAGAAGGAATTGCAGTTGCAGTCCTAGGCAGGCCTAATGTTGGAAAATCAACTCTGATAAATCGTATTTTGGGAGAAGAAAGAGTGATGGCGGTAGATCTTCCTGGAACCACCAGAGATTCAATTTTTATACCCTTTGAGAGAGAAGGTCAGCAGTACACACTAATTGATACAGCTGGTATAAGACGCAAAAGGAGTGTTAGTGAAAAAGTAGAAATTTTTAGTATTATTAAAGCTAAAGATGCCATAAATGACTCGCATGTCGTTATTTTAGTGCTTGATGCCCACGAAGGGGTCACTGAGCAAGATGCAACGCTCTTAGGGCTAATAGCTGACAAAGGAAGAGCCTTACTAATAGTAATTAACAAATGGGATGGCTTAGATGAATATCAAAAAAGTGAAGTCAAAAGAAAGCTTGATATAAAACTATCTTTTGTAAATTACGCTACAGTTCATTTCATTTCTGCACTCCATGGATCAGGTGTTGGTAAATTATTCTCACCTATTAAAAAATCTTATGAGAATGCAGGCGGAAGGTTTCCAACTTCACTTCTAAATCGAATATTAGAACAGGCTAACAACACGCACCAACCTCCCCCAGTCGCTGGAAAAAGAATGAGACTAAAATTTGTGAATCAATCTGACGTTTTTCCTCCCACATTGATCTTTCATGGCAACCATGTTCAAAACGTTCCAAATAGTTATGAGCGATTTTTAAAGAATTTTTTTATTACAGCTCTTAAATTAACAAATACCCCTATTAAAATTCAATATAAAAGTGGTGAAAACCCATTTAAAGATAAAAAAAATATTCTATCTGCACGCCAAATTCAAAAGAAGAAACGACTCATGAAGTTCGTCAAAAAGAAATAAAATCTCAGTTCAAAATTAAAATTAAATCTTTAAAATCTTTGTACTGAAAACTCATGAATTGGAATAGGTGGTTTTTTTCCTGTGATTATTGACTCGACAATTTCTGCAGTCACTGGAGCCAATGTAAGGCCAATGTGTCCGTGACCAAAAGCATAAACGATATCATTGCCTTTTCTGGAAGCTGAAATGACAGGCTTACTATCTGGTATTGATGGCCTAAATCCCAGCCATGTTCTGCTTGGTTTTCCTAAACTTGGAAAAAAATTTGATGCACCATTCTCAAGGTGGTTGACTCTATGCATAGAGATCTTAGGACTCACTCCACCAAGCTCTACAGTTCCAACTACCCTTAACCTTCCCGACATTGGAGACATATAAAAGCCACCATCAGCAGAACAGCATGGTCTATTGAGGAGTGGCTCATTCATATCATATTCGACATGGTATCCCCTCTCAACATCTAAAGGTATGTTGTCACCGGCTTGTTTTGCAAACTTCTTAGAAAAAGCACCAGCAGATACAACTAAATGCTTTGATAATATTGTTGATTTATCGTCTAAAGTTACTTTGATACCATTATTCGTTCTTTCTATATTTTTAGCAGTCTGCCTAATAACTTGACATCCCTTTTCAATACAGGTATTCAACAATAGTTTCATCATTTTTCCAGGATCACTCATGTACGCACAGTCTGGAAAATAAGCTGCACCGCCTTCAATTAGATTTATATTGGGCTCCAACTTGTTAAGCTCTGAAGGATTCAACATTTGCGCATTTAAGCCTAAAGTTTTTCTATGATTAATATCTTTTAAGCCAGCATCATAGATTGATTTTGACTTATAGATATAGATACTTCCATTGTTATTAAGAAGTGAACTGCCGTTTATTTGACTTGCCAGATCTTCCCAGCGAAGCCTTGCATTCACTAATATTTTAGCAATCGATTGTGCATTTTTTTCAGCCTGTTTTGGCATCGATTGATATAAAAATTTCATCAGCCAGGGAGCGAGCGAGAGAATTTCAGAGCGTTTAATTGCCATTGGGCTATTTTTATAAAATAAAAGTGAAGGTAATCTTTTGATAACTTCTGGTGAGCCAACCGGAAGAACTGCATATTCTGCTATTGTGCCTGCATTCCCATAAGACGTTCCAGACCCTGGCTCCTCGG
>Ga0066850_10001624_pt1 | contig 11729 bp, 19 predicted proteins | sample ETNtaG_4_FD_67282 | JGI IMG/M metagenome (GOLD analysis project Ga0066850, IMG submission 67282) | Marine microbial and viral communities from oxygen minimum zone, Eastern Pacific Ocean - ETNP201406SV67 | ecosystem: Environmental > Aquatic > Marine > Oceanic | place: Pacific Ocean: Eastern... | reverse complement strand
TTGCCTCGCCTAACACCTCATTTGACCATCCTACATTTCCGGTAAATATAAAACCACCTCTCAGTCGAGTGGCGGGGTCATAGTCTTCAAATCCTTTTAATGCTTGTTGTTTTATTTTATTAACACTTCGGGTGGTATTCTCACGAATATCTGTTTTTGTTTCTTCGGAAATAGTTATTTCAAAAAAACTTTCGAAATTAGAAAAAATATAATCATAATCATCAACAAACTTATCATACTCTAAAACCAATATAGGTCCTTGATAGTTTTGTTTAAATGTTTCGAGATGAGCTAATTCCTCTCGATAAGAAACCATAATTTCTCTCACCGACCGTATAGCTAAAGACCCGGGCTTAAACTGACCATCCTCGTAACAGGACTGAGTTTTACTATCACAAGCTTCTTTGAATTTTGCCATATCTAATGTTTGAGAAGGGTCATTTTTATGGGTCCACCCACTGTAGTCTGTAATTGGATAATGCACAGGTCGAGAGGGGTCTTCTCCATAAGCCTGTTCTAACCAATCGTTAAAAAAGGCCTCCGTTTGCCTATTGTCAGTCCTCCATTGGGAAAGAAATGTATCCATGTCGCTACGTTCAGTAATAATACATGGATAAGAATAATCTAAAGCTACCCCCGGCTTGCGAACGGTCGTATCAGTTGATGTGGTAGGTGTCCACATGCAATCCCACGTGCTTCTCCATATTTTAGTGAAAATTTCTTGAAGGCATTGCCACATAAATACCGAGCCTGTTCGCTGCACGCTATAAATCATTACGTCTTTGTTTATCATCTTTTCCCCCAATATTTATGCTCGTAGTCTGGTGTGTTTTCCTTTGTCATAGCTTCTATCCATTCGGAACTAGAGTTTTTATCTAAAAGCGCATGACTCCCACTGTTTGTGTCTGCGTGAGGTTTCCATTTTCTAGCCAACGCAAAAAGCTGAGCCTGCTCGTAACTTAAAGCGGCCACCAAAACACAAAATTTTCTTAAAACAGATATTTTAGGCGGGGGGTTTATTCCTCGTTCGATTTTTCGCCAAACCTCCTTTGAGACACCAAGCATAATGCACATTTTTTTAGTGTCCTTAAAGCGCCCTATTCTAAGATCTTTTAAGTATTGATGAAACTCCATATCGCATACCCCCAAAGATGAATAGCTAAAGAAATAAAAAGACACAAAACAAACGTTTTTAAATCAGACATATAAATCAAAAAAACCTCCTTGGTTTATCATCACTTCGGCACTTAATAGTGCATTAAATTCTTGAGTCTCGTCTATACGCTTAATTATATCAATATCTTCCAATTCTTTAGCTTCCATTAATCGCGAAGATTCTATTTCTTTATATACCGCTATAGTCTGCCCATCTTGTGTTATAGCTCCTATGTTCATTTAAGTAAATTTTTGTATGTTGATCTGAATGTCCAATCAGTATATGTAATCCAAAGAATAAGGAGCAGTATTCCCAAGAAAGCTCCTCCTGCTATTATTGCATAAGCTTTCCACGTTTTTTTGATTTCATGCTTTAAATAATAATAGAGATTTCTCCATATCGGTTTTCCAATTAGTTTAGCCATTACACGCTTTTATTATCATAACCAGCCCCACAATTATTACTATACCTATGGTTATATGAAGGTCATGTCCCGGAAATCCTTTAATGCTCTTTTTTTCCTTTCTATTTCTCCGCTTCCGCTTCATTTTGTTGTTTTACACTTTTTTCGCATATAATTGTTATGATGAGCATGGGGTATTTTCAGGTTGCGTTAGGCAAGAAGTACATTGATGAATCTTGTGCCTTTATCTGGTCTCTACGCCAGTTTAAGGACAATTATCCAGTTTCCATCTTGGTAAAAAAAGAAGATTACGATTACGCTTTCTCTAAAAATGTTTTTGACAATGTTGTAGTGCTTGACGAAAACGATCCCCTTTTTGGTCTTTGCGGCAACAACCACGACAAATATTGTATTTTTCCTAGAGTAAGCATGCTCAAATACGTCCCGTATTCAGAATGTATTGTTATAGACACAGACGTTTTTTGCACACACAGCCCCGATAAAGCTTGGGAGTCTTTCAGAGACAAAGGCCAACCCTTTAATTGCATCGGAATGTACAATGACCCAGCGTTCCATTGGTCAAATATAAATAAAATAAACAAGAAGTTGGAAATGAATATTCCCTGTGTACATGGAGGCGTATTTTATCTTAATAAGAATTTTGGAAAGGAAGACCTCGAAACCTTTTTTCTGCACGTTTTATATGCTTTTCTCAATTATGATAATCTGGGGTTTGTCCGAGCATTCGAAGAGAGAGAATTCGACAGAAAGACCGATAAAGGAGCCATGACAGACGAAATAATGTTTGGTTATGCTATGTCTAAAATGAAACTTACCCTACTAGACTTCAGCTTGCATTCTGTGATGACTTTTGAAATAGACAATTATTTAATTAACGAGATAACTTTTCCAAACCACAGGCAAACTCATAAGGAATATTGTTTGCTTTGTGCGAAGCTTGGAAAGGACAAACCAATAATAATGCCAGACCCAATACCCTTCGTACATATATATGGATATGGGCATCAAAAGGAAGACTCCTCCCAAAAAATAAAAAACTTAATAAAAAATCATTGTGGCGCATCTTGAAGTAACAACTAAAATAGGCTGCAAGCCTAATATGTGCGAGTATTGTCCTCAAGAAAGGCTGATGGAAGCGTACGCCAAGGGCTGTGGTGATACATATTTTTCGCTAGAAGATTTTAAAAGGTGCATAGAGTCAGTTCCTCCTGAAGTGGATATTCATTTTACTGGATATGTCGAGCCGTTTATGAATCCTAAATGCGACGATATGATGATATATGCCTACAACAAGGGTCATAAAGTCCAGACAAACACCACCTTGATGGGCATGAGAAAAGAAAACTTCGATAAGATTTCCCAATTGAAGTTTAAGGACTTTAAAATTCATCTACCTAGCGGCTCGCTTAGAGAGAAGATTGGAACCTCTGCCAAAAGCGAAAAAATAAATGATGTATGTTATTCTTTGAGCGAGAAGTGGTTGGATCTTTTGGATTACGTTTTATTGAAAGATACCCCTTTTCAAAAAGACCTACATTGTCATGGAAGCCTCCATCCGCAGTGGTGGGCGACTACTAGGTTGTCGTTCCTATCTGGTAGAGTAAAAGTCGCAAATAATATACATTCTAGAGCTAAAAACGTAGGGTCTTTAGACCATGAGAGGGTAGAAGAAAATAAAACAAAACACTATAACTGGAGAGGGAGGTGCGGCAGAATATACTGTAACGTACTCATACCCAATGGAGATTTACAGCTATGTTGCAATGACTACGGACTAGAGGCTAAAGTAGGAAATCTATTAGAACAGACTTATGTAGAAATCAGACAAAGCCCCGCTTTCATAGCTATAGAAAAAGATGGACACGACCTATGTGATTACTGTGAACAAGGTGTAAGTATGTTAGATCCTAGTTATCAGGACGTATGGAAGGAAGAATGAAAATTAGGCTATTAGCTATAGTTTCTTTTGTGTTTGGATGGCTTTTGGTCATGTCTGTTCGCGGTGCGGATAACTTTTTTCGTCCCGACATGGAAGTTAAGGTTCTCGGCTTAGTTTGTCCTAGTTGCGCTATTGGCCTCAAAAACTCCTTCAAAAGACACATCAAAGTCATAAGTCTTAAGATGGACACGAAGAAGCAGCTGTTATCGCTAGACTTTAAGGAAAGTGAAGGGGGTTCGACTTACTACATCAAAAACAAAGAAGTAATTAAAATGGTTGAAAAAGCTGGTTACGAAGTCGAATCCATTAAATTATTGAACAATAAAAAGCCAAATAGATATAATAAACCATAGTATGAACAAATACGATAGCCTAGAAGAAATGAAGTCTGAAGAGTACCGAGAGGTACTAAGAGCCATTAGGGACGTACTAAATGACGTCAACCAAATAAATATGGGTTCAACTGCTGCCCAAGAATGGATGGCAGAGCACATCATTTGGAGGCTTTGGGCCTTAAAGAACGAGTCTAAAGATTCATTAAAGCCAAAAAGGGTCAAATGATGTACGAATATAAAGCTAAAATAACAAGAGTCGTAGACGGAGATACGTTAGAGGCCCTAATAGACGTCGGATTTCATACTCACGTAAGTTCTACATTAAGATTATATGGAATCAATACTCCAGAAAAACGCACAAGAGATGAAGAAGAAAAAGTAAAAGGCATTGCGGCTTCAGAAAGAGTCTCGGAGCTGCTCGCTGATTGCGACCACGAAGTGCTTATCAAGTCCCATGGGTTAGGCAAGTATGGAAGGTGTCTGGCTGAAGTGTTAATACTCCAAAGAGACGGAAGTAAGAAAAACCTCAACTCAACTCTTATGAGCGAGGGTCACGCAGTAGAATATTTTGGAGGATCAAGATGAGTTGCCCTAACAACTGCCAAAAACAAGTTAACTCAATTTTTGTTTGTTTGGTTCTTATTTTGTTGTTTATATTTTTAACCGGTTGCCACACCATCGAGTGGGAATGGATGCCGAATAAAGACGGGACAGACCCAGACGTTAACAAAATCGGGCTCAAGGATAGAAGAGAGTTGGGAGGCATTGAGGTTGATGTTTTAAAAATTACAAGAAAAAAATAAACGATGCCGATTGGATACAGAAAAGAATACGAAATAGAGCCTGTCAAGCCAGACAACACACCTATTCATAGATATACTGTAGACTTAAGTGAAAGAGACGTTGATTCCCTCAAGCGTTTAGCAGGTAGAAACGGGGCTGGCATGACGGCAGCAGTAATGGTAGAAAATATAGCTATATGGAAAATGATTAATCAAGTCTGCGAATCGCCACAAAAGAGTATATGGCTCAAGGTTCCAGAAATTGAACACCCAGAATGGTTGGTTTAAATTTGTGAACGAAAATTCGCCAAATAAGTTCATGCCCTTAAGAGAAGTCTTTATTTCTAAATCAAAAAAGTTTATCCCAATTACTAAAGAAGATTTGCCAAATAAAATAATTGAAGGAGATTTTATTAAGGTGATAAAAAAGTGTACGTGCTCGGTTTTTGGTCCAGAATAATGATAACAAAGAAAGAAAGGTTGACTTGGATAGGGATTGTGATAATCACTTCCCTTTTAGTGGGGATTTCGGTAGGTTACTTCCTTACTAAATTATGAACAAAAAAAAGCCAAATAAATTAGCATCTGAAGTGGATGCTCACGAACCAGAACATGATACTGCCCTTGAATTTCAAATCAAGGTGTTGGCCTGTTTATCGGATATTCGTATGTATAATTCTCATGTCATGCAAAACTCCGAAGCCCTAGAAAGAAGCATAAAAAACTTTAAAATTTTAATTCATGGCGAAGATGTATAGGCTAATGAAAAAAGGCCAAATAATAAAAGTGCTATATACTAACGCGAAAAGGCCAAATAAAAGAAAAGGAGCCCAGTTTCCATGCCTCAACTGCGGCATAGAGAATGATTCTACCTATGTTACTTTAGGAGATTTAGACAAGATCAGCAAAGGTAAAAAACCAACAAGAAGAAACGGCAAGTTTTGTAGTAACCATTGCCAACATGACTATGAATGGGGAAAAAAGAAGGAGCGCGTAATCAAAGAAGGTATTGAGTGCTTAAACCTAAAGAGTCACCAAGGTCAAGATAGAATCTTAAAACAAATAATAATAGAGCTTAATCCTCATGGTAAAAGTGGTAAAGCCTGTTGGCGCTGTGGGTGGGAAGAAGCTAATGTCTATATAGGCAAAGCTAAAAAACCGAATAGGTTTGCGAAAAATACAATTCCTACTCAACTTAATCATATTGACGGCAACCCTACTAATCAGTCTTTAGATAATTTAGAAATAGTTTGTCCCAACTGCCATTCGCTTCACAAGTATTATGGGTCTAGGGGCAAAGGTGGCAGAAAGAGAAGTGAATAGAAAAACGCCAAATAAAAAACACATATAAAAGGTTTGACGCAAGCCCCCAAGTATAGTATTATTAAGAAGTTAGGCATGGAAGTGTTTATTTCAATCGGGGTTGTTTTAGCGTTTGCTTTGTTATTATATTATAAATGGACAAAAACATGAACAAAAAAAAGCCAAATAAGACATATACGAAAGCGAAAAGGCCAAATAAGATATATTCCAAGGATATTATCTCAAAAAGAAAATGGGATAAACTTGGAGAAAATGAAAAATGGGAGAAATTTCTTGAAGTTTTTGTTGAGCTTGAAGCAGCAAACGAGAAGATTCTTTCCATGAGTAATCGCAATGTCATTAGGGTTATCACTTGACGCTTAAAGAGTCTTAAAAGCCAACCTCAAAAGATGAATAAAAATTCTTTTTATTGGTTTATTTGTTGAGTTATTAGCCAAAAAAACTTTTTTTCAAAAAAAGGGTTGACAGTCTTAAAAGTAGAGTTTAGACTTGGTTGTAGTTATGATTACGCATAAGTCAACAAAAACACTACAACAATCGCAGGAGTTTGCTACTCACTCCTTTGGCATTAAAGAAAGCGGATTGTCCCATATCTTTAATGTTCTCCGAAACCAACTCTACTCCAACAAGGTGTTGGCAGTCATTAGAGAGTATTCTTGTAATGCTTACGATGCTCATATAGAAGTTGGCAAGAAAGACACTCCAATTAAAATCACCATCCCCAATCAGTTTGAGCCTTACTTTAAGGTCAGGGACTTTGGGAGAGGATTAACAGAAAAGGAAATCTCTGAAATCTATGCAATGTATGGGGAATCGACCAAGCGCGGCACAAACGAGCAAATTGGCCAATTAGGATTGGGTTGCAAGTCGGCATTTGCCTACGGTGATAATTTCGTAATCAATTCGTATGTTGATGGAACAAAGACTTCCTACAACGCTTTCATTGATCCATCTGAAATTGGTCAAATTACCAAAATGAGTCAGGAGGATTCTGGTGAAGAAAATGGAATTGAAATTGTTGTTCCAGTAAAGAAGGATGACTACAACGAGTTTCAGCAAACTGCATTAGACTTTTTCAAGTATTGGAATACCTTGCCAGAGTTTATAGGAGTTGATGAACAAGTCTCAAAAGATGGGACTCATGTTAATACCGTTATGGTATCTGATGGATGGTTTATAGATGACGCTTCAAATGATTCTTTTGCAATTATGGGTAACATTGCTTATCCCATAGACACTTACAGTCTTAATCTTAATTATAATGACGATAGACAGAATTTATTAAATGCTGGCGTTATCATAAACTTTGATATTGGAGATTTGGAAATTTCGGCTAGTCGCGAACTTCTCCAATATACCGATGCGACTAAAGAAAAGATTCTTTCGAGAGTTGGGAAAATTATTGATAGTTTGCCAGATGTTTTATCATCTGCTCTGGATTCTTGTAAAACTTATTGGGAGGCAAAGAGCATCTACGGTAGCTTATTTAGTCATGGAGGTTCATTAAACTCCTTAAAGGAAATCGCCAAAACTACTGGTGTATCTTGGACTGACCCTAACGGCAAAAAGTGGAATATAAAAACTGGTCACTTCGACGCTCAAAAGTATAAAGATACTGAAGTTAAAGTTTTGCAGTATTCCAAGCCTCCCTCATACGGTAGAGGAAAAAGAGTCAGAGGGAATGAGCAGGGCAACATTGTGGCATCGAAAAAACATTTAGTCATTGAGGATAACTTACCTAATCATTATGGCAGACTTAATCGGATTGCTCCACTACTTGAGGATTACGCAAATCAACCAGCAGACGCAAAAAAGTATGATTCTGTTTATCTGATAATGTATGGTTCAGATGCGGATAAAAAGAAATTTTATACCGAAAAAGGTTTCGACTTTCCTTGCAAGGGATTATCAAATTACGACAAGATTTTATTGCGTGACATTTATCCTAGCAATTCGACTGTATCGGGAGGCAGTACATACAAAAATTCAAAACATAGCAGCAAAGTCTTTGAGTTGGATTTGGAAAGCACAATCACAAGCACCTACCACACTCCGAGAAGTGATTTGTTCAAAAGTGCAGAAGTGGACTTTGATAGTGACTCTGGAGTTTATGTAAAACTGGACAGGTTTTTTGGTGAGAGCATAGACAAAGATGGAAAAGCGGGGTATGAAGTTCATCCCGCTAGATTGGTCGCCTTAATGAAAAGAATGAAAAACCTTGGTGCTGACATACCTACTGTTTATGGTGTAAAACAGAATAAGTTTAAGAAGGTTGAAGGTAACAAAAATTGGGTTCAAATGCACGAATGGTGTAGGTTGAAACTTATGAGCTTGCTCAAGAAAAACAAAATCATTCAAAAAGCTGCTGATGATTATTATTTGCAAAGTTATGAATGTTATTTGCAGCAAGAAATGGGATGGGCAGAAGAAGTTGCGAAAACTGATAATGCAAAAAACAGAATGAAGTTGACAGGGTTGATTATCGACAAAGACTCCCCATTGAAAATAATGTTGAACGCTTGTAAGGTAATGGACTCCAAAGCGGGAGTAGAAATCATTGGCAATGATTCAATCGGGGAAGTTGGTGTTACTCCCGACAAGGATACCAAAGACCAAAAATTAGTCTATGATGCCTTGTCTTGTATTAGTCAACTATACAACATCAAGGCTAGGAACAACAATCGTCATGCTTACGGTTACGATAAAGATTCGGCGGCGAAGCAACTTGAAGATCAAATTAAAAACGGTATAGAGGTTTTCGGGGTTGGGCCTACTTTCAAGTTGAATGAGCTTTGCGATAAAGCGGAAAAAAGATATACCATGTTAAAGAGATTGGATGACCAATGTTTCTATCACTACAAATGGGAAAACAATTTTAGCAAAGAATTGGCAAATTACATAAATCTTGTGGATTTGACTTTTGCTACAAAAAAAAACGCATAAAGGAAACTGATAAAAAGAAAGGGAAGAAATGATACCTTGGATACTAACTGATACAACACTAACAGTCGGAATCAAAAATAAGACTCTGACTATGGATTCTACGAATCCTTCGTTCACGATGGCCAAAGAAGCATTGGCTAAAGAAGATTGGGAAAGACTTGAAGGTCTTTTTGATACTGCTAAAGCAGTAGTTGACTACACCTCAAACAGCATCGAAATCAAAAGCGGGGTTGTTTACTATAAAGGGCAAACGGTTCATGGTCATGTTGTTGACAGGATTCTGGATTTTATGGGAAGCAATTTGCCCTACAAGCCACTCGTTAATTTTCTTGAGAAGTTAATGAGCAACCCTTCTCGCAGGGCAGTCAATGAACTGTATTCCTTCTTGGAGCATAAAGCGATGCCTTTGACTCCTGACGGCAACTTCCTCGCATACAAAGGGGTTCGCGACGATTATACCGATTGGCACTCTGGACAGTTTTCCAACAAGGTTGGAGAGACTTTGGAGATGATTCGCAACGGTGTTTGCGATGACGCGAACATTGGATGCTCTAGCGGATTCCATGCTGGCAGTTTGGAGTATGCCAAGCAATACGGTAATGGAGGTCACTTGATGGTTGTTGAAATCGACCCTTCCGATGTTGTTAGTGTTCCTCTGGATTGTGATTGCCAGAAACTTCGTACAGCAAAGTATAAAGTCGTTTCTCACTTTGAAAAGAAATTGGAACAACCAATGTGCGACGATTACGGTGATTATGATGATGATGAGACTCACGATTTTGATGACTCTAATTATGATGATGGCTATAATGCGGGATACGAGGCAGCAAAGAATGAGCAACAAGCCGTTGTTCAAGTCAAGTACGCTAAAAAGTTGCACCATGCTCAAAAGCAGAAACGCGACTCTGGAGGAAAATTCTCGTCTAACGGTTGAATCATTTTTTGTCCTTTCAAAATGGTTCATAAACTCATAATCGTTAGGTGAGCGTGTAGTCATAGCACGATTATCGGAGCATTTAGGTTTGTAGTTATCCTAATGTAAGTCTCCGATAATCACTTAAAACACGAACATCAAAAATCACTAAAAAATCTTTTTATTATGAATGACATGAATAAACGGTATCTAAATGGTTCCACTTTGACATTTGAAGAAATAGCGAAAAGAGTAAGATGGGAAAGGAACAGTTTGGTTACTAGCAATCCAAACATTTTTCAGGGTCAGATTATCCCCAAAACAACTACCGATGCTTTTCCCTGCGATGCCATCACCGTAAGGTTTCATAGCATAAAATCTAGGATTGCTTCTGCTTATTTCTACGGCAAAGCGCATAAGTCTCGATGGAGCAACAGAATGCACCCATCATCCAAATTGATAGTGACGATGCCCCACTCAAACAAACATGGTGAATATGGATACTCATGGAATGGAAATAGCCCCAAAGATATGACAGAATACCAGATGGCAGACATTCTTCGTTACATTAACATAGTTGTAGACGAAACGAGAGAAACAAGCATCCTTAACTCAATCAATTCAAACAGCAAAACACTCGCAGTCGCATGAAAAACATTTGGGTAGGACGCATGAGAACTCCGCATATCAAAAAACAGGAGAAACGGGCATTGCTTCAAGTCAAAAAAATGATTAAGACTGAAAAGAAGAAGTCTGAAGATTTGGATGGAGTGATAAAACAAGTTTTGAAAGATGTAGAAAATGGTAAAGACTAAAAGCTCAAACAAAATTACATTCGGCGCGAAAAGCAAAGGCCGAAAAGGGGTTCACACAAAAAACAAAAACTCTTGGAATAAGAATAGCAAAAATTATGTCAAACCGTACAGAGGTCAAGGTAGGTAGCTCATTGTGGGCAATGTTAATGAGCCTATTGCTCATCATGTTATGCAGTTGCACACATACATGGGACTATCCCCCACTTGAGCCTAACGAACATTATCAAAATGTAGCCCACAAGTATTATGTAATTGACGCTAATGTAGATATACCCGATGCCAGTTTTGAAACCCTTAAAGAAGCATCAGTATATCAAAAAGAGTTTGCCGAATATCACGATTATGTCATTGTAAAGATTGACGAAAGATACAAAGTCTACAACATGGAAATTATTTCAGAATAAAACTTAAAAGACATGGACAGCACAAGAGTAAAAAGTTTTTTTAGCCTAATTAAAGATAAAGAAATCGAATCCTATAACAATTATTGGGCCGAGCTAAAACCACAAACAGATGTTGCCGCCTTTAAGCGATACTTATTTGCCTTTATGTCAGTCCACACAACTTGGAAGAATAACTGTAAAGGATACAATGCAATCAAACAATTCAACAAATGGACACTTGAGAAGGGAGAGCAACTCCAACTCTGGAACTACGATTCGGACAATCTATTCAAGCGGATTGAAGAAACAAGGGTTGGTATGCAGAACAATCGAACTGATTATATCGGTCTTTTTAATGATACTTTTTGGAACTCTCCTTCTGACTATCTCTCTCGTAATTCTGGTGAAGGTTGGATTGAGTGGCGTGATAGGCTTGCCAAGAAGATTCTTGGTTTGGGTAAGGCGAAAACTTCCTTCGCAATAGAGATGCTTTATCCGACAGAAGCAAAGGTTGTTTGTATGGACACTCATTTGTTTCAAATCTATGGATTGAATCAGACCAAGGACGCTAAAAAGTATGAGACTATTGAAGCGGATTGGATTGAGCGTAGCGAGCAGAGAGGATTAGCACCATACATGGCACGATGCTTGTATTGGGACAAGAACCAGAACCGTAAGAACTCACGCTATTGGAGCAAAGTATTAGAAGCATGAAA
>Ga0066850_10001618_pt1 | contig 11751 bp, 8 predicted proteins | sample ETNtaG_4_FD_67282 | JGI IMG/M metagenome (GOLD analysis project Ga0066850, IMG submission 67282) | Marine microbial and viral communities from oxygen minimum zone, Eastern Pacific Ocean - ETNP201406SV67 | ecosystem: Environmental > Aquatic > Marine > Oceanic | place: Pacific Ocean: Eastern... | reverse complement strand
TGGCCCCTTGCGTGACTCTTGACGATACCAGCAATCCCAGCGGCCGATGCTGGTTCGACGAAAACCCCCTCTGTTCTGGCAAGCATCCTATGGGCATCCAGGATCTCATCATCGGAGACGGTGTCGATTGCCCCCGATGATTCTTCGGAGGCCTTCACCGCTTGCTCCCAACTGGCTGGATTTCCTATTCTTATTGCCGTTGCCACGGTCTCTGGAGAGGTGACCACATGGCCCTTGACGATAGGGGCTGAGCCCTCTGCCTGCCAACCCATCATCCTCGGTAGTGACGTGGATTTGCCAGCACCCTTGTACTCGTTGTACCCCATCCAGTATGATGTGATGTTTCCAGCGTTTCCAACGGGCAGGAAGTGCAAGTCGGGGGCATCTCCAAGCTCATCACAAATCTCGAAGGCCGCTGTCTTCTGACCCTGTATTCTGAATGGATTGATGCTGTTGACGATCTCGATGTCGTTCCGCATTCCCAACTCCCTTACCAACTCCAACGCATCGTCGAAATTCCCTCTGATCTCGATCGTCTTTGCACCGTGGATTAGTGCTTGGGCCATCTTCCCATAGGATATCTTTCCCTCAGGAATCAGAACCACGCATGTCAATCCAGCTCGAGAGGCGTAGGCTGCTGCAGAAGCGCTGGTGTTGCCAGTACTGGCGCAGACGATTGCCCGAACCCCGTTCTCCACTGCCTTGGTGACGGCCATGGTCATCCCTCGATCCTTGAACGAGGCCGTGGGATTGAGACCCTCGTATTTGACGAACAACCTGAAGCCTCCCCCTAGGGCCTGAACTAGGTTATGGGATTGGATGAGAGGGGTGTTTCCCTCGTTCAGTGAAATGATGCAGGTATCTTCTGAAACGGGCAGGAACTCTCGATATCGCTGAATGACCCCCTGCCCCCTCATGGTTGCGGCTGCTAGTAATTACTCCATGAACCTCCCTATGGAGTCAGACAAAATGAGCCGTGCGTCTAGGTTGAGCCGATTCTGCCGGCTATAGCCAAACAGGATGCCACCACAGGGCCGATTGCGATTACGAAGAGTATTGTCCCAAAGTCGAAGGTCCCTCCAAGAATTACGCCGATGATTAGAACTGAAACTTCCAAGGTGATTCTGACCCTCCCGATAGGTATTCCAGTTACCCTTTGCAGGCCGGTCATCCAACCATCTCTCGGTCCGGGTCCCAGATTTGCAGTCAGGTACATCGAGCTGCCAATTCCAATCAGCAATATTCCTGCTAACACCTGTAGCAATGCAACCAAATCACTTCCCGGAGGAGGTATTAGTGGAACCATTACCTCTATCGTGGCTGCAATGACGATTGCATTGAGGACGGTCCCAATTCCAGGGATTTCCTTGATTGGAATCCAAAGAAGGAGGACGGCTATGCTGACCAGGAAGGTCGCCTGTCCAACAGACCATCCGATTGCGTTGGCGATTCCCTCCGCGAGGACCGTCCAGGGCGTGTTGCCTTCCTCAGCAGCAATCAGAATCGCGTCACCCAAGCCAAACAGGAACTCTCCGACTAGTAAGATGGTAAGGGTTGAGAGGCGTGGACGCGTGCTCATTGGATTTTCTGCGCTCCACCAAGTGAAGGGGACTTTCTTTGCTGGGCGCAGTAAATCCACTAGACCCATGTTCACGAAGAGGGTTTACCCTTCAACCCAACTGGCATAGTCCGATGTTGTTTCAGCGGCCCATGAGATAATCTGGGGGGTGTCAAAGGGATGATTGGCGAGGATTGCATCGACTAGCCTGTCCTTGTTATGCGTGGATGTCTTTAACTGGATTTTCCACTCCTCTGAACTCTCCAAGGAATCTTTCCATCTGCAGACAGAGGTGATTCTGGAACTCTGTACACATGCCGCTATTCCATCTCGAACTAAGGAGGAGGTCCAATCACCCACCAGAGGTTCCGTCCATTCTCCGGGCAAGGTCGTCTGAATGATGCAAATGGTATCTACCATGTTTGCCGGGGAGTGAATTGACGGATGAACCCGATGGCATACTTTGAATGATGATGCCTCCCCCATCCAAGATGGATGAAGACTTGGGAAGGGCCGATAGACACAGGAAAGGTCCCAGAGGATGGGAGCAGTTTCGATGTCATCGTGGTCGGGGGTGGACCTAGTGGCTCCGCCGCTGCCTCTTACAATGCAATGAATGGATGCAAAGTGCTTCTAATCGAGAAGGAAATCTGGCCCAGAGACAAGATTTGCGGAGATGCCGTTGGAGGAAAGTCACTGTCTCACGTCAAGGAGCTCGGCGTTAAGGAGATGGTCGAGTCCACTCCTCACTTCGTCGTAGACTCCATCGTGTTCGGTTCGGCGAATGGAAACACCGTGAAGGTGATGCTACCTCAGGACGAGTTAGAGCAGAAGATGGCTGGCTACTCGCTGCCGAGGAAGCAATTCGACTACATGATGTTCAAGAGGGCTACTGAGATTGTAACCGGTGCCGGTGGTTCGGTAATCCAGGGTTTCAACGTGAAGGAGGTTCTTGAGGAAGAGGGGCAAATTACTGGAGTCTCTGGTAGTTTCGGTGGGAGAACTTCTGAGGGCCCGATATTGAGTTTCTCTGCTTCGCTGACAATTGGCGCTGGGGGTTACAGGTGCCCGGTAGCCACGAAGTTGGTTGAAGAGATTCACGGGGAGGCGATGAGAGACGATGCCCACTACTGCGGAGGTTACAGAGAGTACTGGGAGGATGTGAGAGGTTTCGATGGAAATCAGGGCCCTATCGAGATTCACTTCATTGAAGGCGTTATTCCTGGTTACTTCTGGCTATTCCCAGTCCAAGAGGGGCTGGTGAATGTCGGAATCGGGATGGTCATCTCCGAGCAGAGGAAGCAGACCGGGGCCAACAAGTCACTGAAGAAGAAACAGCGGTGGGTAATAGAAGAACATCCGGTTTTCAAGGAGCGTTTCAAGGATGCTAAGATCGTCGAGGGTTCCCAGAAGGGATGGCAGCTTCCCTTCGGATCCCCCAGGAAGAACCCCCCCTCCTACCAGCCGAGGAGAACCGCGGGAGCGGGAGTGATGTGTGTGGGGGATGCGGCTAGCTTGGTCGACCCATTTAGTGGGGAGGGGATTGGCAACGCACTCCTATCCGCGAAGATGACTTCGAAATACTTCGACAAAGACGCTCATGCTGGAGGTTTTCCCGAGGAAGAGGGAATTGAGTACATGAAGGACCTATGGGGGACCCTTGGAAAGGAATTGACCAACTCCTACAGGCTGCAGAAGGTGGTTAAGTGGAAGAGGTTGATGAATTGGTTCGTGGGTAAGTCATCCAGGAAGAAGGAAATGGGTGACATGCTGACCGGAATGATTGCAGACAAAGAGGCCCAGAAGGCTCTCTGGAGTCCTTGGTTTTTATTCAAGACTATATTGTTGCCTTGATGTGATTGGGACATGGAAGGCGAAATAGACGAGGGTCTCAATGGGATCGACGCCGTATTCTTGGATCTGGACGGTACCGTATACCTAGGAGACGGTTTAATCGAGGGTGCCTCGGAGTTCCTGAACAGACTGGAGCAACGAAGCATCAGGAGGTTCTTCCTCTCCAATAACTCTAGCAAGTCAGTGGGGCAATATCTGGAAAAGCTCAGCGGCATGGGGATTGACGCTCATGAAGGGGAAGTGCTGCTCTCCACTCACGATTTAATCGCATGGCTATCCAACGAAGGAGTCTATGACACATTCCTAGTCGGAACTGATGGGATGAGGGAGATGCTCGAGGGGAGTGGTTTTTCCACGACCTCGAGCAAGCCAGAATTCGTGATTCTCGGATATGACACGGAGATTAATTACGAGAAATTGTCTACGGCTTCCGTTCACCTCCACAACGGGGTTCCAATGGTTGCTAGCCATCCCGACATGGTATGCCCATCACCTAACGGCGGACTGCCTGACACTGGTGCATTCATGGCTCTGTTCGAAGCAACCACTGGTGTGAGACCGGTCCATATCTGTGGGAAGCCCAACAAAGGAATGATACTGCATAAGATCGAGGATCTCGGTCTGGAACCGTCCAATTGCGCAATGGTCGGTGATCGATTGTATACCGATATGGAGATGGCGGAAAGAGTGGGGGTCCACGGCATTCTGGTACTTTCGGGAGAGGCCACGAGAGAGGATCTGGAGGGAAGCGACCTGCATCCTTCCCTAGTGGTGGACTCGGTGGCAGCCCTCGGTTGACTCTCAAATCTACATCCAGAGAAATAGATAAACTCGGGTTTAGCGGGAGCGCCGTGGAAGGGGTGCTATCGAGGGCCGGAAGGTCAATTCACAGAAAGAGATCCTTGATTATTGTAGCTTCACTTGTTTCAATACTGGTTTCTGTGATTCTGATTTCCCAGGGGAATGAGTTCGATGACGGAAACACCCCCCCTTCTTCCATAGAGTCGGGTAGGGCCTTGGAGTTGGTCAGCGAGGAGCTGCCTGTGGTGTCAACGAACAGCGTGAGCTACATCTTCACGCACGAATCGCTCAATTGGGATGACTCGGCTTTCGAAGAAGAGGTCAGAGAGAGTCTCAAGGGGCTGGATGAAATCTCCCTGGGTATTCTAGAAATCAGCCTGGCCTATGACAATCCTGAGGACCCTGTCCATCTGGCCCGTCATGTCTCCATCGACGGGCATAGGGTTGCCGCATTCGTAAAATTCAACGGTTCTGAGGATGAGATTTCCAAGGAGGTCGACGAAATCAAGTCTGCAGTAGACAGCGAGGAGATGGAAGTTCTCGTTTCTGGGAGTCTGATTATTGATGCCGACTTCGATCGTTTGCTTGAGGAGGATCAGATTAGGGCCGAAATAATTGGTTTGCCACTCTCTGCGATAATCCTCTTCTTCGTTTTCAGAACAAAGACTGCCTCCGTGCTTCCCCTAGCGATTGTATTGTGCATGTTCCCCATGGCAAATGGGCTTGCATTCTTCATTTCCCGGTGGTTTTCGATGACACAATACTCCGTCTCAATGATCTCATTGATTGGAATTGCTGTATCGATTGATTACAGTCTGTTCATGATTAGCAGGTTCCGAGAGGAACTCGACAAGGGACATGATGTGGAGGACTCATTGGCTACGATGATGGCAACTGCGGGTCGAGCCATACTGTACTCCGGTGCCACTGTTGCAGTGGGACTATGCACTCTTTTCTACTTCACAGAAACACACTTGCCATCCATGGGAATGGGAGCCTTCTTAGCAGTCCTTGGAGCACTAATTTACTCACTAATCCTACTTCCGGCGCTACTCTCCTTTATTGGGCACGGAATTGGCGGTATCGGTGAGGACAAGGCCAAGAGTGAGTTCTGGGAGAAGTTTTCTACAAAGGTCATGAAGAACCCGATCAGATGGTTTGTTCCTTCCATGGGCTTACTACTGCTTCTGGGGGTTCCATTTCTTCACGTGGAGTTGACAGCGGGTGGCCTAGACGCTCTGCCTCCTGATTTGGAGTCACGGCAGGCCTACGAGATACTGGAAGAAGAGTTTCCTGCCTTCACGGCCTCTTTCGTCCCATTGGTAATCGTATTCGAAGAGGGGCAAGAACCATTCTCAAAATCGCTTTCCTTGGAGATTTCAGAAGTTTGCAACAGCGTGGCAAGTGTGGAAGGCGTAATCAGTGTCGAACACCCACTTTGCAATCCCTCCCTCTTCGACTCAGAAATTAGCCAATGGCCTCAAGAGTATCAACTCGAGTGGTTGACTACGGTGTCGGATTCGGTTGTGATGGTCAACATTCCAATAGAATATCCTAGTGGTAGCGACGAAGCCGAACAGCTCATCAGAGACGTGAGGGTTTTCACCTCTTCCAGTGAAAATGAAGTTCTTGTCGGAAGTTGGACTTCATACGAGGTTGACATGAAAGACCACCTCAAGGAGAGGATTCCTGTCGCCCTAGCGTTCGTAATACTAGTTACCATGGTGCTTGTGTGGTTCCAAGTTCACTCTGTGGTGGTTCCAATAAAGGCTGTTTTCATGAATATACTCTCAATCTCGGCTTCCTTCGGACTAATAGTGGTCGTATTCCAAGATGGACTCTTGGCTGGACCGTTGAACTTCACCCCACAACCATTGGATCTAATGGTCCCCCCGCTGGTGTTCGGAATCGCATTCGGCCTCTCCATGGACTACGAGGTACTGATGCTCTCTAGGATTCACGAGTCCTGGTTAGAGACCGAAGACAATACTCGTGCTGTTTCCGAGGGACTTCAGGCTTCCGGGAGGTTAATCACCGGGGCCGCTGCAATCATGATCGCGGTCTTCTCCGGGTTCATATTCGCAGATGTGATGATAATCAAATCAATCGGATTTGCCCTAGCTGTAGCAGTTTTCGTAGACGCTACCATCGTGAGAGCCATTGTCGTGCCTTCGGCAATGAGGCTCATGGGACGTGTAAATTGGTGGTCTCCCAGTTTCGCCTCGCCCCGGAAAAACAAAGACGACGCGTCAATCAACCAGTAACATGGGAGAGCCCAGTGACGACCTCGGATTGGTGTTAGTTACCGGTGCTAGTGGGTACATCGGCAGCCACATCGTAGCCAACCTCCTCTCCAAGGGTAGAGAAGTCCGAGCGACGGTGCGGGACGCTTCCGACCCGGAGAGGGTGGACCATCTTATTTCCATGGAAACCTCCGAGGGTGGGAATCTGGAAATCGTCGAGATGGACCTTCTCGACGAGGATTCAGTAAATAGGGCCGTTTCGGGATGCAAGTCGGTGATTCATACTGCAGCCGTGGTGATTCTGAAGTCCAAGAGGCCACAGGAGAAGATTGTCGATCCTAGTGTCATTGGAACAAAGAACGTCCTAGATGCGATAGACGCGTCGGGAACGGTGAAACAACTGGTTCACACATCATCAACTGCAGCAATCAGACCACAGAAGTGGGAGGACGGTCAAATTCTAACCACCGAAACATGGGCCGATGATGCCACGATAGGAAACAATCCGTACGGATTGGCAAAGTTCAGCTCCGAGAGGATCGTCAGAGAATGGCATGGGAAGAAGGATGAATCAGGGCCGAGGATGGTCACAATCAATCCCTGCGTTGTCCTCGGCCCGCCTCTCTCCAGGAGGCACCTCGATGGGAGTCCTTCGTTCGTGATGACCCTGTTGAAAAGAGAGATCCCGGCTGTGGTACCGATGCATATCAGCATCGTTGACGTGAGGGACGTCGCTGAAGCACACGTGAGGGCACTGACCAAGGGGGACAATGCGGGCAGATACCTAGTGGTTTCCGGGCAGATGTGGTTCAGGGACATTGCCAAATCCCTGAAGAAGGCGAATCCCGGTTTGAGGATTCCCACAAGGCAATTGCCATACTCCCTCTCGTTATTGGTATCCATCATCCATCCCAAGATTAGTCTATCTTGGGCAAGGACTCACCTAGGGAAGAGGCTCTTCTGGGATGCTACTCCTGCTGAGAGGGACCTGGGGATGGAATGGACTGGGCCAGAGCAATCGTTGCTTGATACCGTTCCTCCGATTCTAAAAAACGAATGGTTGGCGTGATGTCGTGAGCAAGGTAGCGCAACTCCTCTGCTTCCTAGTTATCTGTTCTGCCACAACTGGCTGCACTTGGTGGGAAGATGACCCAGTGGAGGAGCATGTCAGTGGGGCATTCGAATTTGGTAGAGAGATGCCCATCACAACCTGGTTCCACTACCCTGGGACTCCCTCTGAGAGATGGGCAGTAGATGCGACTGATCACGAAGCGATTTCGGCATCGAACATTTCCACCAACTTCTCAGGGAATAGCACGCCGTTCTTCTCTAACGCGACCTACTACGGGACTGGTTTCGACACGTTCGAGCCGACTCTCGGGATTACGTCCTCAGGGGCTATTTTCTTCACCAACTGGAATGGCCTCGGCGATGGGACGCATATAATCAGATCAATGGACAAGGGCCAGACATGGGAGGACGTCGGGCCCTTTGGGCAGATTGACGACGACTCGGGGCAAACCCCGAACTCTAATGACCCCTACATCTATGTGGACAAGTTTACCGATAGGATCGTCAAATTCGACATGCACGTTCTCGCCTCCATGTTCGTCGAGTACTCGGACAATGACGGAGATTCCTGGAGCATCCCCTATCCAGTCGAGGGGTACTACGTCACCCAGGATCACCAGAGCATTGCCTCAATGCCGCCTCCTCCTGGTGTCACAGCTTTCCACCCCGTGATCTACGTCTACTGCATCAACACCGGATCCCCAGCTGCCGGTGCCCAGTGCTCGAGATCCCTGAACGGGGGATTGTCATGGGACGTACAGAGAATCGGTTTCCCAGTGGAGAGTTTTCCCCAATGCTCGGGGCTTCATGGTCATCTGGCAGGTGGCTTAGATGGGTCGATATACAGGGGCAACCCCTCCTGCGAGGGTCCTGCAGTGTATCGTTCTCTTGATGGGGGTTACAGTTGGACAGAACACACGATAACAACTGAAGTGGGGATGCAAGACGGATGGCATGCCCACGAGGTAGCCACTGCAGTGGATGATGGTGGAAACGTACACGCAGCTTGGATTGGTGATGACCTGAAGACGTGGTACGCAAACTCCCAAGACCAGGGGGATTCTTGGAGTTCCCCGATGATGGTCACAGCACCCGGAGTGGTAGAGACTGGATTTCCCACAATTTTCGCTGGCGCTGCGGGGAGAGTCGTGGTAGGCTACATCGGAGAGTCTGAAGACTATGACGAAGAGAACGGCACTGGCGGATGGTCGGGGTACATGGCAATCATGACGGATTCGTTCGCTGAAAGGCCACTGATCACTAGCGTAGCGGTAAACAGTCCGGATGACCCGTTGGACACGACCCCAGACTGCGGGGACGTCAGGTGTGGAGGTTTCGGTGACTTCATTGACGTTGAGATAGATGACGAGGGTAGACCATGGATTGCATTGGCTCACAACGCAGCCGGATTCGACGAGGCTATCATTGGGACTCTGATGGAGGGTCCTTCCCTGTACGGGGAATTGGCGTATCTAGAGCCACTCCCTTCTGGTGGAAACTCAACTCTTCTTCTAGGTTAATTGAGTTGGGGACGTTCTTCGGGTAAATTTGCTTGTGAAGCCTCAATCCGTTTAACTGATGTATGGATGGCTAGGCCGTTGTGTCGTGAGAGTCGTCGCCCTGAGTATTGTCTCCATCATGATTCTGGCTTCTGTTGGCGGATGCTTCGGCAAAGAAAATGAGGTCGTAGAAGAAGTTGGACTATTCGATATTCTCTGCGATGAACAAGGCGGCACCATCAGCAATACCACTTGGTACCACTTCGCGAACGCGACCGATGCAACACTATCTCCAGAAGTCGGTAATCTATCTGATGGGAATGCTCCAGTCTGTGCAATTGGGACGTACTATGGCATAGGTTTCTCGACCTTTGAGCCGACTATTGGAATCACCTCGCAGGATAACCTGTACATGAGCAGCTGGGGGAATGGGGTCGCTGGGTCGACGGCGATTGTGCAGTGCAGTGGCCTGATTGGGATGACAAACGTTTCCGAATACTCGTGTCAAGACGTGTATAGTGCCTTTTTGCCTGTGGCCAATAGCAATGACCCCTACGTATACGTCGATCCCTGGACTGATCGCATCATGAAATTCGACATGCATGCCCTCCTTGGGATGACGGTTGAATGGTCAGACAATGAAGGAGGTACGTGGATCGGGCCAACCCCCGCTACAGGATGGTCGGTTCAGGATCACCAGACGATCGCGTCTTCCCCTTACAATGCGCTTTTCCACGAAACTACGTGGGTGTTCTGCGTCAACGGAAACTATCCCTACCCCGTTTGCTCGACCAGCAACGACGGTGGTGCTACTTGGGGCCCGGAGGTTCCCGGTGCACCGACAGACTGCAACAGCGGAGGTTTGACTGGTCACATGGTTGGTTCCAACAACGGGAACTTCTACCGTGGAAATCCCGGTTGCAGTGGAGAGGGGTACTCGATTTTCAGGAGCACCAACGGAGGGCTAACGTGGTCCGAGCACCCCCTTCCGACCGAAACAACCGGGACTGCCCAGACTTGGAACTTCGAGGAGGCGCAGGTGTATCCTGACGAGGATGACAACGTCCACGCCATGTGGATGGGTTCGGACAACATGCCATACTACAGCTATTCCACGGACGAAGGGGGCAGATGGAGCGCCCCGCTGATGATTGCGCCGCCTACAGGGTTGAATGGGACGGGTTTCCCTGCCATCGCCGCGGGAGATGCAGGGATGGTTGCATTCGCGTATATTGGCGATTCCGGAGGGGACAATTGGAACGGATACATCGGCATGATTACCGATGCGTTCAGCCCCAACCCCCTGATTACCACCGTCCAAGTGAACCAGGTAGGCGATCCCTTGGACACCACAGCAGATTGTGGGTTCAACAGATGCGGGGGGTTCGGTGACTTCATCGACATCCTAGTCGATGCACATGGACGCCCGTGGTTCGGTCTCTCTCACAACATAGTCGACCAGGGGATATACGGGACGATCGCAGTGGGGCCTTCCCTACGAGATGGTGTCACGGTGCAGGAGATGCCGATTGGCGGTCCAAGCACCCTGTGAGTCGCGTTCAGAAAATCTCTGGTACTAGTCCGTATGCCTGGTAAGCGAATCCTGTTGCGAATGCGAACATCCCGATGCCACATACCCCTAGAGCGAAACGATAACCCCGAGGCGAGAGGCTTCCTCTTGTGCGATCGAAGAAGTATGCGATGGTGACCTTCACGATGATGATGGATATGAGGAATGAGAGGGCGTAGGCGACTGGTGCGAGTGGTTCCTCGTCTGCAGCCGCGGCCATCAGCGGCCCTCCGATGAGGAACCAGAAGACGTAGACGTTTGGGTTTAGCAGGTTGGTCATCACCCCTCTCCTGAAAGAACCCGTGACCTCCTCCTGCGCTATATCCGGATTGGGAGGCTCGATTCTGAAGCAGTCTATTCCAAACCAAATCAAGAATCCAGCTCCTAGTAGTGAAATCAGAAAAAGGATCGGAGGTTGTTGTGCGACCCAACCCGATAGGAATACGCTGACGATGATGAGGGGGCCGTCCGTGACAATCGGTGCGGAAGCCGCTCGGGCGCCAGCTGTCCACCCCCCCGTGAGCGTCTCGCGAATCACCATGGTGAGCAGTGGACCGGGGCGAATTCCCTCAAAGAGTCCGAGTGCGACCCCTGCCGCAGCGAGAGCTAGAATGACATCGGGTTGCATCTTCTAGCGCCTCGTTACGATGGCGATCTTTGCCAGCAACTCCAGGACTTCTAAGTAGAGCCAAATCAGCGTGACCATCAGCCCGAAGGCTGCTCTCCATTCCATCTGCTTCGGAGCCCCCCTCTGGACTCCCCTCTCGATGAAGTCGAAGTCTGCGACTAGGCATAGTGCCCCAATTCCAATGACGAACAACGAGAAGCCGATGCCCACTGGTCCTGCACCGTGGATGTATGGGACATTGAACAAGCCGGTTACTGCCCCAACTAACGAGGCGATGTAGATCATGATGATTGCGAAAAGAGCGGATCCTACCGCAATTGCCAGATTCCGGTCCCAACTAATCAGTCCCGCTCGGTAAATCACAAGCATGCCCCCTAGGATCATGAACGTCAGGATGGCTGCGACTAGGCCGATTCCGGGCAGATCGAGCCCGACTTCTACATACCAAGTGAACCCTCCTATTAGCAGACCCTCAAATGCTGCATACGTGCAGATTAGGATCGGATTCATCGAACCAGAGAAGATGA
>Ga0066850_10001611_pt1 | contig 11773 bp, 11 predicted proteins | sample ETNtaG_4_FD_67282 | JGI IMG/M metagenome (GOLD analysis project Ga0066850, IMG submission 67282) | Marine microbial and viral communities from oxygen minimum zone, Eastern Pacific Ocean - ETNP201406SV67 | ecosystem: Environmental > Aquatic > Marine > Oceanic | place: Pacific Ocean: Eastern... | reverse complement strand
TCACTCTTCAGCTTCCAAATTTCTGCTGTCCCCGGCCGAACTTGATGGACACCCTTGAGCAATGTGGTATCATCTAATGGATATTCAAAGGCCAATCGTGCGACAAGTGCTTCTTCATCAATTTGGGGAGTGTGTCCCGGATGTGCCCTTAGAGCCTTAGATTCAGAACCAAACAATAGTGTTCCATTCTTTGTTAATGTTCGAACCAATGGTTTGACTCCGACTGGATCCCTGGATAAAATTAGGTGACCTTCTGCAGGGTCCCAAAGAGCAAAACCCCATACCCCATTAATTCGATTTAGCCAATCGGTTGAGTTTTTCCTTGACGTGTAAGCCGCCAAAATGGCTTCACCATCACCTTTGGTTCTCCATGAATATTCTCGTGAGTTTTCTCGGATGTGAGAATGATTGTATATTTCCCCATTGACAATGAGAACACATCCGGAGTCAGAATGGAGGGGTTGATTAGAACCATGAATGTCTACAATTGAGAGGCGAGTGTGGCCCAAACCAATACCACCGTGTGTACAACTTTCAGACCATGATTGGATTCCATCAGGTCCTCGGTGAGACAATAATAATGCCATCGAATGTGCCATTTCGGCATCATTTCCGTCAGGACCGAACAGACCTGTGATGCCACACATATACAACGGGGCGAGGATGATTCATTTCAAAGCGTGGGGAATTGACCCGCTCAAATCAGATGTACACGACCATGGTGACACCCAATGCAATCATGGAAAGTAGGTAGGCGAAGATGTACAGACCTTGACCTGGTGCGTCGTCAGTCAATGGTGACTGGAAGTCTTCGGACATACCCATGCCACTGGAATTCGCTTTGTAAACGTAGCGCGTCAGCAAGGAGCCATCAAAGGAATGGAGCGATGAATAGTATGGCAGCCAAAGGAATCAGAACCATTGTTGCATTGTCATCAATCCACTTCAATTTAGGAAGTTCTGATGCCATGGTCAGTGGACCCATGAGCAAAGCCAACCAGTAAGGTGTTCCAAAGAAATATCCACAAGCCAACCAAGTCATTCCGCATACCACTGTGCCAATCGCATATACAGAACGATTGTCGAGACCATGCCTTCTTGCCTCACCCATCGAAGGATCCCCAAAGGATAGTGACAGAATGATTGGGATTGTGAGCCATCCTGGATGTGTTCCATTTGCCCCAACCCATGGTGAAAGGGCAACAAAGGTCAATGCGATTGAAATTGCACCCCATGCGAGAGCGCTGAATTGATGTTTCTCATAATGCCGTTGACCTACAATGAGAATTCCAAATTTCATTCGTAATAATTCAAGAATAAATGCCGAGATACCGACCAAACCAACAAACTGTATCGGTTCTATTGAAAGAAAATTAGCAATTGACTCGCCATGTTCAAAATAAATCCAAGGTACAGCAGCCATTGAAATATGGAAAATTCGTCGGAAAATATGGCCTCCGCGGCCACCAACGCTGTGTTTTACATGATCGGCTTCATACTCAAATTCAGACATTTCCTAACCCCTACGAAGAATCTCAAATGCTTCTTCTATATTCAAGCGGCCCTCACTAAAGCCCTTCAGTACATCGGAAAAATCGGGGTGGGAAAGCAAGAATTCCTGATGGTGTGCCAATAACCGCTCTCGTGAGCGAGCGATTGCTGGCCCCCTTGCAGAAGGTAGAGAATCAATTGTATCGAGGAGTTGACCAATTCCATCCCCGTTTTCAGCGGAACAAAGAATCACAGGTGCAGGTTCATTATCTGAAAAATTCAATGAAAGTCGAATTTCATCAGCGACCTTTTCAGCACCTTGAAGGTCACTTTTGTTTACTGCAATTAGGTCTGCAAGTTCCAAAACTCCAGCCTTTTCAGCTTGAATGACATCACCACGTGCAGGCCCTTCAACGAGAAGAAGCCGGTCGGCAACTGCAACGATACGAATCTCAGATTGTCCCGAACCAACTGTTTCTATGATTATTCGAGTCCACCCCTCATGGACGAGTAAATCGACCATTCGGTCTAAACGTACTGGGATGCCACCAGGGAGATTTCGAGTCGCAATTGAACGGAAAAATACGTCATCTCCACCATCAACTGATGACATCCTCATTCGATCACCTAGGAGTGCTCCCCCGCTAACTGGGGAGGAGGGGTCAATAGCGAGGATTGCAACTCTTTCTCCACGGTCTAACCATTGAGACACAATTCGGTCAACTAAACAGGATTTACCAACACCTGGCGCCCCAGTCACACCAAGAACACGCCAAGGTTCCATTGTCCGCTTTGGACAATCAATTGACTCTGCTGAAGAGAGTGAACGCGCGAGTTCGCGCCGGTTCATGCTCAAAACTCCAAATTATCAAGGAAAGTGACCATCTCGCTAGATGTGGTCCCTGGACCAAAAATTGCAGCAACACCTGCTTCGTGTAATGCTGGTCGATCCCGTTCAGGAATGATTCCTCCACCGAAAACAACGATATCATCTAATCCTGCATCTCGAAGTAATTCGCATACCCTCGGGAAAAGAAAACCATGTGCACCTGAGAGGGAAGATAAGCCCACTACCTGAGCATCCTCATCCATTGCTATTCGTACGATTTGCTCTGGTGTTCGACGTAATCCGGTGTAGATTACTTCGTGTCCGGCATCCCGTAAAGCACGTGCAACGACCTTTGCACCGCGGTCGTGACCGTCTAGGCCCGGCTTGGCAATGACGATTCGCAATGGCGATGCCATGACGTGTCCACCCGTGGAAACGCCTTGAACCCCACGGATGGCTGAAAGAGCCCCCATAGGGGGCTATCTTCAAGGGCGGACTGTGTCAAGGGGGGGGTTGAGGGCCATGAAAACAGCGGATGAGCGACTGGGCGAATTGCGACGTCGCAAGGCTCAATCGGAAGCAGGAGGAGGTGCCCAACGCATCGATTCCCAGCATAATCGTGGTAAAATGACCGCCAGAGAGCGACTAGAGGTGCTACTTGATGATGGTTCATTCCAAGAGGTTGACGCTTTAGTAGAACACAGATGTACTGATTTTGGAATGGAGGGGAATATTATCCCTGGAGATGGAGTCGTTTGTGGACATGGAACAATCGATGGTAAACCCGTCCATTGCTTCGCTCAGGATTTCACAGTATATGGTGGCAGCTTAGGAGAAATGCATGGCCTCAAAATCTGCAAAATATTGGACATGGCCTTGAAAGCAGGTACCCCAGTTATTGGGTTGAATGATTCAGGTGGTGCTCGTATCCAGGAAGGCGTCGCAAGTTTGGGGTCTTACGCTGAAATTTTCTTCCGAAATGTGAGGGCAAGTGGGGTTATTCCACAAATCAGTGTCATCATGGGCCCGTGTGCAGGGGGAGCTGTTTACAGCCCCGCAATTACTGATTTCATTGTCATGGTTGATCAGACGGCCCATATGTTCATCACCGGACCTGAAGTTATCAAAACAGTCACCAATGAAGAAGTGTCCTTCGAAGATCTTGGTGGTGCATCCACACATGGAAGTAAATCAGGTGTCACTCACTTCACGGCAGGTTCAGATGAAGAAGCCATAGAACTCACTAGGGATTTGATTGGATTATTACCATCTAACAATCTATCTGGAGTCCCCAATAAGTCAATGGGCGATTCTACAGAACGTCAATGTGAATCTTTGGAACAAATCGTTCCTGAAGATCCAAACAAACCGTATGATGTTAACGATGTAATTGCTGAGATATTAGATTCGGGGGCATTTCTTGAAGTGCAGGCGGATTATGCTTGCAACATCGTCGTTGGATTTGGAAGACTAGATGGAACTACGGTCGGGGTAGTTGCCAATCAACCGAAGGTGCTTGCAGGATGCTTAGATATCGATGCGTCGACAAAAGCAGCAAGATTCGTCAGGTTTTGTGATGCCTTTGGCATCCCACTCCTGACATTGGTCGACGTGCCAGGTTTCCTCCCTGGGGCAAACCAAGAATGGGGTGGAATCATCCGCCATGGAGCCAAACTTCTCTATGCCTATTCTGAAGCAACTGTTCCAAAGATGACGGTGATCTTGCGGAAGGCCTACGGAGGGGCATACGACGTGATGTGTTCCAAGCACATTCGTGCAGACTACAATGTCGCATGGCCAACTGCTGAACTTGCCGTAATGGGGGCTGATGGAGCGGTCCAAATTATTCATCGAAGACGAATTGAGGCTGCTGGAAATCCAGAACAGGAACGTGAACGGTTGGTTGACGAATATACTGAACGCTTCGCAAATCCATATCAGGCAGCAGCCATGGGTTACATCGATGATGTAATCGAACCAAGAGACACTCGAATACGCCTCATCAGGGCACTTGGTATGTTATTGGGCAAAGAGGAGACCCGGCCTGCTCGGAAACATGGAAACATCCCATTGTGAGGTTTATTGATGGAGTCGGAATCATATGCAGAATCTCTTGAGGGGGTCCTCAAAGCAGCACGTAATGCTAAACCTGTAGAAAAAAATCAGCCCGTCGAATCAGAATCAAGAGATTCAATGTTACGAGCTGCTGCTTTGGTTGCTGTGATGTCAATCATAGATGCCTCTGATGACCGTTCTTCCCGTGGTCGACAATTGGGCTCGGCTTGGAGTCAGGACCACAGAAGAACTAGGATGGGAGAAGCCACATTGATGGATGCTAGACAAAAACGTTCTACATGGAGGTGATTTTACGGGGGAAATTCGCAAAGTCATCATCGATGGAGAGGAACTTGAGGTTGATATTGAAATCGACGGAGATGTATATCGTGCGACAGTTGAAAATCAGACGTTTGAATTTACAATCCCTGATTCCAAAAGTAGTTCCCCTCGCAAAAGAGGTGCGAAAGGGAGTCGAAAACGTAGTGGTACTGTGAGTGCCAGTATGCCTGGAAAAGTCGTGACTGTGGAAGTGAGTGTGGGCGATTCTGTAGAAGAAGGGGAAACAATTCTGATTCTAGAGGCCATGAAAATGCAGAACGAAGTTGTAGCGCCAATTTCAGGTTTAGTGACTGAAGTACATTGTGAAGATGGATTAAATGTTGAGGCCAATGTCCCCCTTGTAGTCATACAACCCGAAAATACAGACGAGGATTGAATAGGTAGGGGTGTATAGTCATGGTTGGAGATACAATGCCTCGTTGTGATTATCCTGGCTGCGATGCAGATGGGACTACTGTGTCACGGCTTTCCCCCGAAGGATATCTTGTTGCCACCGGGAAGAAAGCCTATTCATTCCGAGAAGCGTATCGCAGGTTCCATTATTGCGAAAAGCATCACGGCAATTTAATGTCAGGTGTTTGGAATCGTGTACGTTCACCGGATGACAAAGATGACGATCACGTCGCACCCACAGCAATTTAGGAAATGAAAATATGCAACCAAATAATCCATACCAGTCGACTCAAATTCCACACAATGCCCCACAACAGCAAGTCATCGTTGGAACACCTGTTCAATATCAGCCGGTTCAGGTTGGAGCGTATGGGGCTCCAGTCGTAGTTGGAATGGGGGGGCCAGACAATACTCTGAGAATCGTATCTTGGATTCTTGTTCTTATCGGATTTTTGGGAGGGTTTGCTTGTGGCGCCTTTTGCTTCCTAATTCCAATAGGATTAATTCCAGAAGCAATTTATCTCCATCAATCAATAAATTGGAAAAACCAAGTTGGACTTAACACAGCAGGAGATATAATCAGTTTGGTACTGTTATACATCATCCTGATTATTACAATTATAGCCCCATTCTACTTTTTGGCAGCAATTGGAACAACAATGTGGTAATGGTAACTTGTATCATACGACGCCTTGAGCAGTCATGGCCTCTGCAACCTTGAGGAATCCAGCAATATTTGCACCCATCACGTAGTTTCCTGGATCGCCATATTTCTCTGCTGTTTCAAATGCATTCTGATGAATTTTAATCATGATGCTCTCCAATTCCCCATCCACTCGCTCACGAGTCCAACTCATGCGTAGGCTGTTTTGACTCATTTCAAGACCAGAGGTGGAAACACCACCTGCGTTGCTTGCCTTCCCTGGTGCGAAAAGTAGCCCATTGGATTGGAAAATCTCTACTGCCTCTGGTGTGCAAGGCATATTGGCACCTTCAGCAACAGCAGTACATCCTCCATCAACAAGAGCTTGGGCCTCTTGAGCATTGACCTCGTTTTGTGTCGCACATGGAAGTGCAACATCAACGGGAACTGCCCATAGTCCATTGATTGAAGGTTCTGGTTGGGACTTTGTGTAAATCACTCCATCGAAGTGATCTGCATATTCACTAATTCTACCTCGGCGATTATTCTTCAAATCCATAATCCAAGCCAACTTCTCTCGATCAATTCCTGAAGGATCATGGATCCAGCCGCTAGAGTCGCTCATCGTTACGGGTTTTCCACCAAGGTCGAGAACTTTCTCACAAGCAAATTGAGCAACATTTCCTGAACCACTAATGGCTACAGAAGCACCTTTGAATGACTTGTCCTTTGTCGCTAGCATTTCGCGCGCGAAGTAAACCAGACCATATCCTGTTGCTTCAGGACGGATTAACGAGCCGCCGTAGGAACGACCTTTACCCGTCAAAACCCCGCCTTCGAAATCATTTCGAAGGCGCTTGTACATTCCAAACATGTATCCAATTTCTCTACCACCAACACCAATGTCACCTGCTGGAACGTCGAGGTTGTGGCCAATATGGCGCCACAATTCCATCATGAATGCCTGACAGAACCGCATCACTTCACCATCTGATTTACCCTTGGGGTCAAAATCAGAACCACCTTTTCCACCACCCATGGGTAGAGTTGTAAGACTGTTCTTGAAAATTTGTTCAAACGCAAGGAACTTGAGGATACTCTCATTGACACTTGGGTGGAATCTTAGTCCACCTTTGTAAGGACCAATGGCACCATTGTACTGGATTCGGAATCCACGATTGACTTGTTGATTCCCTGAATCGTCGACCCAAGTCACTCGGAATTGGATGATTCGTTCTGGTTCACATAGGCGTTCAACGATTGGAATATACTCAGGATGGGCATCAATCGCTGGCCCTAGGGTCTCAAGGACCTCAAGGCATGCCTGATGGAATTCAGGTTGGTTCGGATCTCTAGCAACGACTTTGTCGTAAATTACCTTCATTTCAGGGTGCATTCATTTTCACCTGCAGGATTCCGAGGGGGTTCTGACCACCACTTCGGTATAGTAGGCGACCTGTGACCCCCTTTTCAAGGGTCCGCATCATCCCCCCCATGGAAATTCGATTTGAAGGGGATTGTAATTGCGCAGTACATCAATTAGTACGAAAATTAGTGTATTATTTACACTCCCTACTGCAAAGGCACCCAATTTCCATCAGCATCGTAGTAGCCACCCCATTGTTGGGCTTCGGCATACCACGCTTGTTGTTCAGTTGACCACTGTGATTGGTCATCATTCCATGATGTGACTTTCCCATGTTCCTCAATCATCGCTAGATCAGTATCTGAGCTAGTTTCTACTGTACCACTGGGGTGCGAACCCGCACCGGCTATATCGTCCTCAAGTGAAAATCTACGGGATTCAAGGCGATCTTTGAGTAACAATCCTTGTCCGGCACCGAGACGATTTGATTCTAACATGTCATCCAATTCTCGTTCAACAGCATCCAAGCCAGAGAAACCCTCTGCTTGATCTACCATCAACAACATCCCCTCATATTCCCTACGTTTGCCTTTACCTGAAGAAAACAATGTCCATGCCATAATTAGAGTAAGAAGGAGACCGCCACCAAGAACCACCATTACACCCTGGATTACAGGGTCATCAAAAGTTGATGTTTCTACGGGTTCTTCGTGATCTGCAACAAAGTCACCATCCTCATCAGCTGGAATAGAAGATGGATCTAGTGCATCCGAAGGGGGCACTGCAGTCCATTCGGTGATGTCAAGATATCCGTCTCCATCTGTATCTGAGTCTTTCATATCGGGCCACCCATCACCATCCATATCTGGGCAACCAAGATAGAATATTGTACTTGTACCGTATTCATGGGGGCAGTCGTCAGATAATTCATCATCCCCCCATTGATCAGCATAATCATCTAAATCTGAATCGGACCAAAGATTTGGATTTGTATTCCACAAATCAATGTGGTCAGCCCACCCGTCGCCATCAACATCTGAACAACCATACACTCCGTCTTGATTTGAGGTGCCGTTCCAATTCAAGCAATCATCTGCTTCATTGCCATGAGGCTCATCTCCATAGCCATCTTCATCCTCATCTGACCACTGTGTCGGGTCCAAGTGGAAGGCGTCATTTTCATCTGACCATCCATCGCCATCGGCATCTGGGCAGCCATTTCGGTCAATGGTTGATGTACCCCAATCATCAGGGCAATCATCAACTTGGCCACCTTCACCTCCATCAATCCACCCATCACCATCGCTATCTGGACAACCATTTTCAAGAGGACTTGGCAAGGATGGACATGCATCGTTTAGGTTTGACAAACCATCACCATCATTGTCCGCACAACCATAGCGATCACGGGTGGATGAGGGTTCTGCCTTCCAATCAGGGCATGCATCCCATTCAGTTCCACTTGGATTGTCACCATACCCATCGCCATCGGCATCCTCCCATTGTGTGGGATTATCATCCAAGGCATCAGCTTCATCAGACCACCCATCTCCATCATTGTCAAGGCAGCCGACTAAATCTCTCCAACTGGTACCATACTCGTATTCACAGTCATCAAATGGACCATGGGGCCCACCAGCACTCAAATCTTCATAACCATCTCCATCGAAATCAAGAGGAGATTGGTCTGAAACTGTCGCATTCTCAATCCACATTCCTGGCCAATGGCTCAACCGTGAATTATTCCACGAAGGATTGCCCCAATTATCCCCTAATCCATCACTATCTGAATCGGACCACTGAGTTGGGTTGTTCATGAAAAAGTCATTCAAATCAGACTGACCATCTGAATCCAAATCTCTGCAACCCAATCGGTCTCTCCAAGAATCACCCCATTCGATTGGGCATGCATCTGGTGTGACGCCATCTGGGTTTTCACCAAAACCATCACCGTCACCATCAATCCATTGTGTCGGCTCATTGGGCAAATCATCACCTGCATCAGACCAACCGTCTCCATCTGCATCAGGGCAACCAAAGCGATCAAGTGTGGAATAACCCATGATTGTGGGACAAGAATCACCTTGCCAACCGTTGATATTGTCACCAAAACCGTCTCCATCTGTATCTCTCCATTGTGTTGGTTCCCAAGGGAAGTCGTCAACCTGATCACCGATTCCATCACCGTCTTGATCTGCTCCAAACATCAAAAGGAAGCCGTCAGCACCTGAAGCAGAACTGAATGAAATCTGCCCCGAACCATCTGTAGCCGTATTGTGGAAGTAACCACCTAACGCATACATGCCATTTCGCATGGAAACAGCCCACCCATATTCAGTACTGGAACCGCCGAACTTCTTCATCCAGTCCCATCCACCCGAAGAGGGAATGTGGGCGATGAATGCATCATTTGAGCCAGATGATGAAAGTTGACTGTTTCCAAACCATGCGGTATTGTAGAACATCCCCGCTACTGTGATATTTCCAGTTGATTTGTCCATATCGAGGTCGTAGCAGTAATCAGTGTTAGATCCACCAGCATTCTGTGCCCATTGATAGGTACCATTGGCATCCCATTTGGCGACGAAGCAGTCCCAATTACTGGATTGTTGATAGGCATACATTCTGTGATTATTATTAGAATGGAAATCCATCAGATATTGGAATCGGCCACTGGCTGCAACGTTTCCTGAATCATCAATGGCTACACCTTCGCCATAGGAACTGTATGATGATTGGAGGTATCCTGCCATTTTTGCCCATGTCAACTGACCTGAATTGGAAAATTTTGCAACCCATACACGATAGTAACTACTGGAAGAATAACTGGGCACCAATTCAGGCCCACCAGCATCTGCAAAATTAATTCGATAACTGAATTCTCCTGTTACTGCAATGTCACCATTGGCATTGACATCAACGTCGCGACCACGCTGATAGTACGAGCCATAGAATCGCTTGGCCCAAACGAAATTGCCGGCATTGTCCAATTTTGCCAGGAAGGCCTCTTCACTACTGTAGGCACTCAGAGTAATGGAACCGAAATATCCAGTGTTGTAGTAGTAGCCTGTGAGGTATGCATTGCCAGAATTATCCATGGCGACACCATATCCATAATCGCTGCTGGTGCCACCTGCGGATTTTGCCCAAATCCAATTCCCATTGGTGTCAAGACGTGAAATGAAGATGTCATTACTGCCCTGACCGGACATTGATTGTGAGCCGAAGTTGGCTGAAGATGACGAGTAATAGTATCCCGTAATCGTGATGTTGCCACCATCATCCACGGCGAGGTCATGGCATTGATCGCTATTGGTTCCACCTGCCTTCTGTACCCAATCCCAGACTCCATTGGTCAATCGACCAACAAAGATGTCGTAACTTCCGTATGAACTCAAGGTGAAATTACCAAATGTTGCAGTATTGTAGAAATATCCACAAACATAGGTTCGCCCCATTGCATCCATCTCAATACTCATGATGGAATCTGTACTGCCTGAACCTGCAACGTGAGCGCCCCAAAGCAAGGTGTTACTGATTGAACGAGAGGAAGTATCCGATACTGGCTGTTCTTCGAGCATGGTTTCTGATAACCCAATCGCTGGAGCGATAATCATCAAACTGACCAAGAGGAAGGCAACATTCCGGGTTCGCATCGAATTCTCGACAAACCTCCCCCGTCATGAGGGTTGCTGCGCATCCCATAGGGATGCGATTAGCGATAAGGGTGTAGGGTGACGTATCGATCTAATCTTGACACAAATGAATCGCCACCATCGATATTGGCCGCCATTGCTCGAACGGCTTCTTCAATCAATGCATGTTCCCCTGGCTGAATTCCCATCACCCTACGCATAACATCGAGTAGGGCCCATTCATCCTCGGTGATGATCTCGTCAGCTAGAGCCGCAATCAATGCAGTTTGGTATGTTGTAGCATCTCCAATCTGTCTCTTCTCGTGCGCGCGGACGTGATTAGGTTCCACTGGATTGTCAATATTGTCACGCAGAATGTCCCATGCATCACTCAAAACATCTTCAGGAAGTGCAAACGCTCTCCCAATGACAGATAGGATTGACATCTCTTCATCAGTTACGATTTCATCTTCAACTGCTGCTTCAAGCGTACGCAGATAGAGATGCAAGCCACGGGTACCCAATAGCGCCATACCCACACGAATCGGTTCGTATGTATAAGCCGAATGCAATCAATCGTGTAGAGTTGTTTTCTCAAATGGGGTATCAATTTCAATTCTGTAGAATTATCAAAGCTTGCTAACAACCAGTGTTCAGTAACCAACTCCTATTTTTTCAAGGAAGATACATGAATCTGATAAAAAATTGTGTATTTCAATGAATACAATGAATTTCAGAAATTTGTGATTTTTCTGATTATTCAGGCTCTGATTGGGGTACTGCGGCCATTTGAAGAATATGTAATACACTTGTTCAATGTAATTCAATTTGTATTTCAAACGTATTGCATTATATACCTGATGTGGGTTGGCCAGTTCGTCGAGAGAGGTGAGTACCATGCCAGCCAGCCAAATGACCAGCCTTCGAGTTCCCGAAGATCATCTCGCAGAACTAGATCAGCGAGTCGGCTTTGATGGGATGAGGAATCGATCTGATGTTATTCGTGCAGCAATTCAGCA
>Ga0066850_10001610_pt1 | contig 11779 bp, 10 predicted proteins | sample ETNtaG_4_FD_67282 | JGI IMG/M metagenome (GOLD analysis project Ga0066850, IMG submission 67282) | Marine microbial and viral communities from oxygen minimum zone, Eastern Pacific Ocean - ETNP201406SV67 | ecosystem: Environmental > Aquatic > Marine > Oceanic | place: Pacific Ocean: Eastern... | reverse complement strand
AACCTCTTTATTTCCAGTAATTTTCTTTATTATCCAATTAAGTGAATAAATCACATCATTGTATTTTCCAGTAAGAAAAAGCACAGTTCCTCCACTAATGCCTGGAAATAAATCAGCAAAACCAACAACTATGCCTAGCCCCAGATTTCTAAGATTATGCTTGATTAATTTAATCAATTGAGTTCTCTTCATTTTGTCTGTAAGGCAAAACAAAATTTGCATCTGAAAATGCATTTCTCATTTCACTTAAAACGCTATTTAATTCAGTAGTTGCCTCTTTGGGTAGCAAGCAATTATTTACTGACATACAATAACTTTCATATTTTTTCTGAATTTCAGATAAATCATAACAAGCTTTCTGTATAGATTCCTGATATTTCCTATTCCAGTCTGTAAAACGTCTAGAATAGCACCCTTCATCCCACCTTACCGCTCTCCATTGACTAGGCCCTTGAGCATTAATCATATTTATAGTCCCAGTTCTTATCCAACTATAAACCCATGCCTCAACATCAATATCTCCGCTAAATTCTCGACTATTTTTTACTCTGAATATTTCCTCAACTCCGCTTTTACCTCTTTCAAAAACTAATGGACCTAACGTCATTGAGAAAATTATGGCAACAGATATTGATACAAAAAAGATTTGTATATTTGAAGGATTTCTTGAGGATTTTCTAAGATATCCAAATAGCCACTTAATTTTATTTGTATTAGTTTTTTTCATAAAATGATAGTTTAATCAAAGTAATATTAAGTTAAAAGCAGGGAATAATGAATATTCATGATTTAGAAGCTCCAATTTTGGTTGCCCCAAGTCCAACACCTTTTACTAAGGAAGGTGAAGTTGATTATCAGGGCATAGAAAATAATGCTGAAAGATGGCTAAGCACTGATCTATCAGGATTCGTGCTTGGAACAGAGAACGGAGAAGAGCAACTATTAAACTTTGAAGAAAAAAAAGATATTTGTAATAGTGTTGTTTCTGTAGCAAAAGGAAAGAAAATAATAATTGCAGGGATTGATAATCCATCTGTAAAAGGAACTCTTGAAGATGCTGAAAGTTATATAAAACTAGGCGTAGATATCCTTAGAATAAGAATACCCAGAAGAAGGGATACTATAGATAAATATTTTGATGAAGTTCTTGAAAGAATTTCAGCGCCTGTTTTGATAATTCACCAAATGGCTCCAGGTGGATTTTCTAATTCAATGACTACTGAAGGTGCAAATCCTGATCAGATTGGCAGATTTTGTTCTCATGATACTGTATTTGGATATATAGCAAGTCATCTTGTTAGATTTGAAATGATGACAAGAAAATTTGTTCCCAAAAGTAAACAATTTTGGGTTCCAAATGCTATGTTGATGGCGGCACAAATATTAGAAGGCGCAAACGGAGCTTGCTTTATGTTAGGTAATATAGCGCCTAAACTTTGCATAAAAATCATGAAGTTAGGATTAGAAGGGAATTACTCTGAATCTAAAAAACTTAATGATTCTCTAGTTGATGCTGACTGGAATATTTTATCTAGAGGAGCAGCTGGATTAAAGTATGCGATGGATTTGTTGGGCTATACAGGCGGAGATCCTAGGAGCCCTTTGAATGTCCTAAATGAAAAAGCAAAAAATGAAATAAAAATGGCTTTGAACGAATCAGGTATCTCAAAAGTAGAGTAATTATTTATTATGTCTGACTTTAAAAGAAAAATTCAAGATTTAAGAATTTCTATGTCTGAAATTATATCTATGGTAGATCTTGATGAATTAAAAAGTGAAATTAATTCACTTGAAGAGGAATCTCAGTCTCCAGATTTGTGGAAAGATGGAAAAAAGGGGTCTAAATTAATGACAATCCTCGCTACTAAGAAATCTTTTTACAAAAATATTGACCAGTTAAATTCTTCTCTGGAAACTTATTCTCAACTTTCTCAAGAAGCAAATTTAGAGGACATAAGTATTTTGGAAAAAGATTCTAAAGAAGATCTAGAATCTATTGAAAAAGGGATTAATGCTTTAAAAACTGAACTTCAATTTTCTGGAAAGTACGATAATTTTGATGCATTAATTACAGTTAGCGGGGGAGCTGGTGGAGTTGATGCACAAGATTGGGCCTCTATGATTCTTAGAATGTATTTGAGATGGGCTGATAAAAGAAAATTTGATGTTGATTTATTGACTACTTCTCCTGGTGAAGAAGCTGGAATAAAAAGTGCTTTAATAAGAATAAAAGGCGAAAAAGCTTTTGGTTTTTTAAAAGGCGAAAAAGGTGTTCATAGATTAGTTAGGCTTTCTCCATTTAATTCAGCGAATTTAAGACACACAAGCTTTGCTTTAGTTGAAGTAATACCTGATTTTCAAGAGTCAGTAGATGTTGAAATAAATAATGATGATCTTAAGGTAGAAGCTTTTAAGGCTAGCGGTGCAGGAGGTCAAAGTGTACAAAAAAATTCATCAGCAATTAGATTAACTCATAGGCCTTCGGGAATTGTTGTTTCAGTTCAAAATGAAAGATCTCAATCTCAAAATAAAAATATTGCAATGCAGATTCTTAAATCTAGACTTGTAGATTTAGAAATACAGAAAAATAAAGAAAAAGAAGATGAGATGAAAGGTGAATTTGTGTCTGCTGAATGGGGCAATCAGGTTAGAAGTTATGTTTTACATCCTTATACGCTTGTTAAAGATGTTAGGACTGGATATGAAGTTTCAGACGTAAGCGGTGTTTTAGATGGCGACTTAGATCAAATTTTGTTAGAATTCTTAAGATTTTCCAAAAAATCTTTAAATTAAAAAAACAATATAAAAATGATTATGAAAAGATTAAGCACATTATTAATTATTATGGCAATATCCTTATTTGCTTGTTCAGGCGAAGCTGAGGCTCAGAGTTCTAATGAAAGCCAGAAGTCCATTGCTCCTTCATTGCAAGGTTCTGATAATTCTGGAGGTTCTGGGACAGGTAAGGGTGGAACCCTAAAAAGACTATGGTCAGATCCCCCCACTCTTGACCCTCACTTAGTAACTGATACTACTTCAGCAGGGCTAGTAGTTGAAATGTTTTCAGGTTTGGTAACTTTGAGCCCAGATTTAGAGATAGTGCCTGATTTAGCTGAAAGTTGGGATGTAGGCGAGAATGGAACTCTTTATACTTTTAAGTTAAGAGATAATATAAAATTTTCAGATGGATCTCCAGTAACCGCTAATGATTTTTCTTATTCCTTTAATCGAGCAGCGAATCCGGATACTGAATCTCCAGTGGCAGAATTATATTTAGGAGACATAATTGGAGTTCAAGAAGTATTGGATGGGGAAGCAAATGAGATTTCAGGCATAACAGTTATAGATGATAGGAACATACAAATAAAAATTGATTCTCCTAAAGCATACTTTTTAGCGAAACTTACATACCCCACAGCCTATGTCTTAAAAGAGGCTAATGTGAATAAAGGAGGTGACAATTGGACAGATTCACCAGTCGTCACAGGGCCTTTTGCTTTAGAAAGATATGATCTAGGTCAAGTTCTTATACTTAAGAGAAATGATTTGTATTGGGGAGATAAGGCTAAACTTGATAGAGTTGAATTTAATCTAGCCGGTGGTGTGCCAATGGCTATGTATGAAAACGGAGAAATAGATATAACTGGAGTCGGGCTTGCTGACCTTGAGAGAGTACAAGATCAAAACGATCCACTGAGCAGAGACCTAATTTCTGTACCTCCTTCATTTACTATTAGTTATATTGGATTTAATGTATCAAAGCCTCCATTTGACGACTTGAAGTTTAGGAAAGCGTTAAATTATGCCGTTGACAAAAAGTTAATTGCGACTCAAGTTTATTCTGAGTTAGTCAGGCCAGCTTATGGAATACTTCCTCCTAATTTTCCTGGTTTTTCAAGTGATATTAAAGGCTTAGAATATGACCCTGACAAGGCAGTTAAATTATTGAGCGAATCTAAATATTCTGATCCAGAAACAAGACCATTGATAGTTGTTACTATACCTGGAACTGGTGGATCACCAAGTTTAGATATGGAGGTGGTAGCAGATATGTGGGATAGGGTTTTGGGAGTCCAGATAGAAATTCAGCAAGTTGAATGGGCAACTTATCTTCAAGATCTTCATAGAGAGAGGCTTCAAGTTTGGGGAGGATCTGGGTGGCAAGCAGATTATCCCGACCCCCAAGATTTTATTGATATTCTTTTTCATTCTGAAAGTAAGGGTAATCATGGGAAATACAATAACATGCAAGTGGATGAAATATTAGAAGAAGCTAGGGTTGATCAAGATCCTTTAACTAGAATAAGTAAATATAATAAAGCTGAACAAATGATAATTGATGATGCACCATGGCTTCCAATGTGGTTTGATCAGGAAGGCTTGGCCTTAATTAAACCAAGAGTAAGAGGATTTGAATTTACCCCTCTAATTGTTCCTAAGTTAAAAAACGTTTATATTCAAAACTAAATAAACTAATAATAAGTTTTGCTGATATACGCAATTAAACGAATACTCTGGGTTCCTCTAGTAATGCTAGTAATAGCATTAATGGTTTTTATACTTGGAATATATGGCCCTGGAGATCCAGTAGAGGTCATACTTGGTAATAACTATACTGAAGAACTTGCAGAATCTTTAAGGGAAAAGAAAGGCTTGAATGATCCTGTTTTTGTCCAATATTTTAGGTATCTTAGTGATTCTATAAAAGGTGATTTTGGGGAAAGTTATAAATATCCTGGAAAAACCGTTTCAGAACTTCTTGCGCCAAAATTGGTAGTGTCTGCGAAATTATTTATTGTATCCATATTAATTTCTACTATATTTGGAATTCCACTAGGATTTTATGCGGCTATAAAACAGGGCACTCCGATTGATCCATTGGTAGTGTCTTTGACTTTAATAATTTATGCCATGCCAGTTTTTCTAACAGCACCATTCTTAATTATTATTTTTGCTTTGGAATTAGGATGGGTTCCAGTTTCAGGATGGGGAGGTATCTTTGATTCAAGATCTATACTTCCTGCAATAACGGTGGGACTTCCAGGAATTGCTGTTATTGCCAGGTTGATGAGAGCAAGCACTTTGGATGTTTTAGGACAGGAATTTATTACTTTTGCAAAAGCAAAAGGGGTAAGCAGGCGAGATGTAATTTATAAACATGTCGGTAAAAATGCGATATTACCTGTCGTTACTGTGCTAGGGCTATCTTTTTCTGGAATGCTAGGAGGAGCTTTAATTGTAGAGCTTATATTTGGAATACCGGGAGTTGCAAGATTTGCATTAGATGCAATTTTTTCTAGAGATTATCCAATAATTATGGCTTTAACATTAATTGGAACAGCCACATTAGTTATAGCAAATTTGATTGTGGACATTGTATATGTACTTCTTGACCCAAGGATTAGGTATAGTAATGACAATTAATAACAAACAAAAAATCACCTCAGTAAGCCCTTTTCGTCATGGTTTAAATAGCTTACTTAATAAAAAAGTTGCTGTTTCAGTAATTATTGTTTTAGTTATTGTCTATGTTGTTGGTCTTATTGCTCCTTTAATTGCTCCTTACTCCTATTCTGAAACTGATCTAATGAATACTCAAAGTGGCCCAACTTTGGATCACATATTTGGAACTGATAGGTTAGGAAGAGATATATTTACTAGAATAATTTGGGGCATACAAACTACAGTGATTATTACTATAGTTGGACTAGTAACAGGAAGCTTAATTCTTGGTGTTAGTCTCGGCTTGGTTGCTGGATATTTTAGAGGAAAAGCAGATGCGATTATTACGAGAACCGGAGAAGTTTTAGCTGCATTCCCTGATATTTTATTAATCATTATTTTAGCAGCTACTCTTAGACCTAGAATAGTGGACTTTGCGCGAAATGTAGAAGATATGTCTGGAATAAATGGAATAGTATCGTCAGGTATAGTGGACTTTGCGGTAATAGGTATAGCATTATTGCCTCTTAGTTGGTTTGGAATGATGAGGTTAGTAAGAGGTCAGGTTTTGTCCGTAGGTCAGAGAGAATATGTGCAGGCTGCAAGGATAGCAGGAGCGTCAAATGCAAGGATTCTTTTTCGGCATATCCTTCCTAATGTTATTGGGCCAATTATTGTATCTGCTAGTTTTGGGCTAGGGGCAGTAGCAGGAACTGAAGTTTTCCTTAGCTTCTTAGGGTTAGGAGTTCAACCCCCTCATCCTAGTTTAGGAATAATGATTGCTGATGTTACCGGAAGAGGAGCATCTAGTGTTTCTGTATTAAAAAACCACCCTGAGCAAATTTTGGCTCCAATAGCAGTTGTTTGGATCTTAATTTTTTGCTGGAATTTACTTGGTGATGCTTTAACTGATATATTCAATCCTAGGTCAAAATAGGCCTGATTGATTAACTTTATTTATATTATTTATAAGTTTTATGGAAATATTTTCAATAAATGAATTTACATCTCGCCGCTCTGATGTTTTAGGACTTAATGGTATTGTGGCCACTAGTAATCCGCTTGCTGCTAACGCGGGGCTTGATATTTTAAAAAAGGGAGGCAACTGTGTCGATGCAGCAGTATGCGCTGCGTCAGTATTGAATGTGGTGGAGCCGATGTCAACAGGAATAGGAGGTGATGTATTCGCCCTTATTTATGATAAAAGTTCATCTTCTGTTAAAGCTTTGAATGGAAGTGGAAGATCAGGTAGAAATTCAATTATTGAAGATTTTACTAAGTTTGGACTTGATTATATTCCTGTTGAAGGTAAATTTTCTGGTATGTCTGTTAGTGTTCCTGGTGCTGTAGATGCTTGGCAAGAATTGTTAGAGAAATTTGGAAAATTTTCGCTTGATTCAGTGTTATTACCAGCAATTGATATTGCAAATAAAGGTTTTGGGGTATCAGAAATTACAGCCAGTATGTGGAAGTCAAGCCAAAAAAAATTATCAATCAATAATGATTGCGATTTTTTAGTTAATAATAAATCTCCAAAATTTGGAGATAAATTTTCTAATCCTAATCTTGCCAGAATATTGAAAGGTATTTCAGAGAATGGAAAATCTTATTTTTATCAAGGAGAAATACCTAATAAGATTTCAGATTATGTTCAACATTTTCACGGATGGCTTTCTGAAGAAGACTTTGTAAGTCATGAAAGTGAATGGGTGAAGCCTATAACTTCAAATTATAGAGGGTATGATGTTTGGGAATGTCCTCCTAATGGACAAGGAATTGCGGCATTAATTGCATTAAATATATTTGAAAATTTTGATCAATTCGAATCTGAAGTAATGAAAATTCATTATCAAATCGAATCTATGAAAATAGCTTTTCAGGATGCTCTTTGGTATGTTGCAGATCCCAACAAAGTCAAAGTTCCTGTAGAGCAGTTACTCTCTAAAGAGTATGCCAAAAAGAGATTTGATGAAATTGATTCCTTAAAATCGAGTTATGGTTATAGTAAAGGAAATTTCAAACAACAAGGAGACACTGTTTATATCTCAGTAATTGATGGGGAAGGGAATGCTTGCTCATTAATCAATAGTCTGTATCAAGGTTTTGGTACAGGCTTAGTAGTTCCAGGCACTGGAATAGCATTGCAAAACAGGGGAGCTTTGTTTTCATTAAATCAAGATCATCCAAATCTCTTTGAACCTTTAAAAAGACCATTTAATACAATAATCCCAGCAATGATTACTCAAAATAACAAACTAGTCAGTTCTATGGGTGTTATGGGAGGTTTTCAGCAACCTCAAGGTCATATGCAAGTGATTTCCAATATGGTTGATTATAATATGAGCCCTCAATCTGCCCTAGATAGTAATAGGTTCAGTGTAAGCATAGAAGAAGATTTAGTTTATTTAGAGAATTCTTTTGCTAATGAAGTTGTCTTAGGATTGAAGAATAAAGGTCATAATATAGACATTAAAAAAGGATATGAAAGGGGATTGTTTGGAGGAGGGCAAGTTATAAATAAATATAAAGATAAAGTATTAATAGGAGGATCAGATCCTAGAAAAGATGGACAGGCTCTAAGCTATTAAAATGAAAATCGCGATAGTTTCACCATATGATATATCTAAGACTGGAGGTGTAACCAACCATGTTGTTAATTTAGCCAATGAACTAAATAATCAGGGAAATATAGTTTCAATTATTGCACCTTCTTCAGATAAATCATTTAGCCTCAACAATATAAATTTTTTGAATGCTGGAAAACCAACTTTAGTTAATTTTGGTTCAACTAAAGCATCTATCTCTGTAAAATTTACTTCAATAATTAAAGTAAGGAAATTTTTACAAAAAAATTCGTTTGATTTAGTGCATATTCATGAGCCGTTAGTTCCTTTTGTATCATTATGTTCATTAATTTTTTCAAAATCTCCAGTTGTGGTAACTTTTCATGCCACATTTAATTCAAATTGGAAATTTAGGTTTTGGGGATTTTTATTTCGAGATTGGGTGCTAGGTTCTATATCAAAAATATGTGTTTCTAAAACAGCTGGTTCAACTTTAAAAAATTATGGTTATAACTTTGACTATGAACTAATTCCGAATGGGATAGATTTAGAAAGATTTAAGCTTAAAGAAAGCCAAGTAAACCAAGAAAGAAAAATATTGTTTGTTGGCAGAAATGAAGATCGTAAAGGGATAAAAATTCTCCTTGAAGCCTTTATCATAGTTAGCGCAAAATATAGCAATGTTGAATTGAATTTGGTAGGAGAAGGTGTTGCCAGTTTATCAACTAATTATAGGAATATACCTAATTGCAAATTTTATGATCATATGGAGGGGCAAGATTTAGTTGATATGTACCACAATTCTCAGATTTTTTGCTCGCCTGCTATTGAAAATGAAAGCTTTGGAATAGTTCTTTTGGAAGCTATGGCTTCAGGATTAGCTGTTGTTGCCTCAGATATTGATGGTTATAGAGGTATAGTTAATAATTATGATAATGGTATTTTATTTAAGAATGGAGATATTAAAAGTCTTGCAGATGCTCTGTGCGAGTTAATTGAGAACAGAGACATGATAAATAAGTTATCATTAAATGGGATGCATTTTTCGAAAGAATATTCTTGGAAAGAAGTTTCTAGAAATATAATTTTTAATTATGAAAAGAGTATAAGAATTGGCTGATTATTTTGAAAAATCTAGAGATAATTTAAGGTCTAAGCTAGAAGGCGTAGTCATTGATCCTGTAGTGAACGTTCTAGTCAGAATTAAATGCACTCCGAACTTTGTTACCATATTAGGGTTCTTTACAGTTTGCATTTCAACCTTTTTTGCTACTCAAGGGAATTTTAGAATATCTGGAATACTTGTAATGGCATCAGGACTAATGGATGTCTATGATGGTGCTTTAGCTAGAAAATTACAACAAGATTCTGATAAAGGCGCTTTTTTGGATTCAACCTTAGATAGGCTAGGTGAAGCTGTAATTCTAATTGGAATTATTTACTATTATTCTCTAAAAGGCGATGAGATTATTGTAGTGATGACAAGCATATCAATAGTTTTTTCATTAATGATAAGTTATTTAAGGGCAAGGATAGAAGGATTAGGTTATAGCTCAAAAAGTGGCATATTTACAAGGCCAGAGAGAATATTAATTGTAGGTCTTGGATTAATATTTTTTAGCCCACCATTAATGATTACTGTTTTAACTGCTGCAGTTTCAGTGGGATTAATTCATAGATTTTTCTTATTTTGGAAACTTCTGAGGAAATAGAATGAAATATATATATTATTTTCTATTTAAAGTTCATTTTTTATTTATTTTCTTATTAGTTTTTATTATTAATACAAACTATTTAAGTGCAGATCAAAGTATCGTCATGAATGATTCAGCAAAATCTCTTATTCCAAAAGGGATTGAATTTAGCATAGATTTATTAACTAAAGAAAATATTGAGGATGTCCAAGTTAAGTTCAAGGTTCAGGGGAGAAAATCTTTTCAGTATGAATATTTGGATTTGGATGATTTTTCAATGAATGAACCTTTGAAATATTTTTTTTCAACTCAGCAGGCATCTAGGTATATTCCACCTGGAAGTAAATTAACTTATTTCTTTGAAATATTTTTTAAGGATGGGACCTCTTATAGCACAGAAAGAAAAGAACATGTTTTTTTGGACTCAAGATTTAAATGGGAAAAAATTGAAGGAGATATAGTAACAATTTACTATCATGGGCCAGTTTCTAGAAGAGCAAAAAAAATGCTTAAGGCGTGCGAAGAATCTGTCAATAAAATTTCAAAATTACTGGGAGTAGAGAAAAACGAAAATATATCAGTAATGATGTACAACAATTATTCTGAAATGTTTGATGTTGTTGTTAAAAAAAGTGAAACTCAAGCAAGTTCATTAATTACTGAAGGCCAAGCATTTGCAACAGAGAATGTTGTGTTAGTTGATGGAGGGGCTAGATCTGCGTTAGGAGTATCAACTCATGAAATTACTCATGTAATCGTAGCTAGAGCTTCTAAATCTTCATATTTAGGTGTGCCACTATGGCTTAATGAGGGCTTAGCTGAATTTGGGAATATAGAGCAAGATCAAGGTTATGAAAGATATTTAGAATGGGCTATTGATACAGATAGATTATTTCCATTCAGCTCATTAAATAGATTCCCAGGAAACCCTAATTTAACTTTAGTTGCATATGGACAATCAAAATCTTTTGTTGAATTTTTGATTAATAATTTTCCAGAAGACTCTATGATTAAATTGATGAATGAAATTTCTAATAAGAAATCAATAGAAGATAGTTTTATTTCTTCTTTCGGATTCTCTTTGGATGAACTTGAAATTCAGTGGAAAATAGATCTTGGAATAAACAATAGAAAAGATGAGCCTCTCGATTCTCTAAATATAAATAATGAATCAAAAGGTAGTTGTAATGGTGGTGAAATGAAATTCGAATTTAGTAGTATAATATTCCTAATATGTGTTTATTTCGTAAGAAAAAGAGTAAATATTTAAAAATTACGTTTAAAAATAAGGTTTTTGTAACATTTTAGTAACATTTATTTAATTCTAAGAAACATTTTATAGGCTCAGAAGCAATAGATTAGTCACTTAAGATAAATTTACAGGAAGGATATTATTATGCCTGAATTTGATTCTGGAGGTATGGCTTGGATGATGGTTGCATCAGCATTAGTGTTGTTTATGACTCCCGGTCTTGCTTTCTTTTATGGAGGATTAGTAAGAGCTAAAAATGTAATTAGTACAATGATGTACTCTTTTGCTGCAATGGCTCTTATGCCTGTTATATGGGTTTTATGGGGCTACAGTCTTGCTTTTGGTGAAGGCAACGCATTTATAGGAGATTTTAGTCATGTTCTATTAAATGGGATAAACATGACTTCTACTGACCCTGCTACAGATATAATGTTTGTAATATTTCAAGGTATGTTCGCAATAATTACACCTGCTTTAATTACAGGTGCATTTGTTGAAAGATTTAAATTTTCTACATACTTGATTTTTATAACTTTGTGGGTGACTTTAGTTTACGCACCAGTGTGTCATTGGGTCTGGGGAGGAGGCTGGATAAGCCAAGGTGTATTTGGTGATCAAGGTGCTTTAGATTTTGCTGGCGGAACAGTAGTTCATCTAAACGCAGGTGCTGCCGCTTTGGTTGCAGCGTGGCTAGTAGGTAAAAGGAGAGGTGGGACTGCAGGCACAATAGTTGCACATAACGTCCCTTACGTTCTACTTGGAGCCTCTATCCTTTGGTTTGGATGGTTTGGATTTAATGCGGGAAGTGAGTTAGCTGCTGATGGAAT
>Ga0066850_10001604_pt1 | contig 11791 bp, 13 predicted proteins | sample ETNtaG_4_FD_67282 | JGI IMG/M metagenome (GOLD analysis project Ga0066850, IMG submission 67282) | Marine microbial and viral communities from oxygen minimum zone, Eastern Pacific Ocean - ETNP201406SV67 | ecosystem: Environmental > Aquatic > Marine > Oceanic | place: Pacific Ocean: Eastern... | reverse complement strand
ATTATCTTTGCAGCAACACGAGCTTCCATTTGATTCAGATTAATTCCTCTTTCTTGATATTCATCAATCTCTGAGGCAGGGATTTCAATAATATTATAAGAATCAACAAACGCAATAATCTCATCAAAGAGTTCTTCTCGACGAGCAGGAGGAATCAATTTAGAATCTTTAATTCCCATTGATTTAAGAGTCTCAATTTTATCTTCAGTAACCGAAACTCCTGCCATAACTAACGGACCTACAATTGGACCTCGCCCAGCCTCATCAATTCCACAAATCATAGTTAATTCTTTTACTCAAATTTATAAGCTTGATGCCTTTCATCAAAATGCTTTTAAACCCAAAATAAGACCACCACTCAGCGAGGTGGGGCAGTCTGGAGTGCCCGTCGGGCTCATAACCCGAAGGTCGAAGGTTCAAATCCTTCTCTCGCTATTTTTGCTAAATCGTAGAATCAGTGAATGGGAAAATATGGATCCTCGCGTAAAAGAGATGATTCAAGATGCAGCTAAGAACCTTTAAGGATTAATTCAAAGCTCTTACTCGAACAAACCCACCAACTTCTTTCAAATACTTTCTAGTAGTCTTAGCTACAGTACCGTTGGTCAGAATTATCACAGGTAGTTTCTTCTCAAGCGCCAAAGCATAACTCTCAGCCACATCACTTTTGTTCAACCGTTTTTTACTCCAAAGTTTGACATAGAATTTCAAAGGACCAACTGAAGAAGGAGCGCGAACAATAAATGCACCAGAATTAGCAGTCAAATTCTCAGACTTCAGAATCTCAACACCAGAAGTCTCCAAGAATTCAGATGCGCGTTTAGAGAATGTAGGTTCTTCAATAGTTTCAACAACTTTAGGACGAACTTCAACAAGTTTCTCAATTTTAGGTTGTTCAATAGGTTTAGGAACTTCAAGCTTAGGTCGAGGAACCTCAATTCGAGGTTTTTGTACAGTTTTCTTAATCAACTCACGAGCCTTATCAAGAGCACTTTTCTTCTTCTCTTCACGATGAGTTTCCTCATCTTCAATCATCTTCAAGCGACGATCAAAATCTTTACGCTTAGATTCCAAGTCAGGAGTTTCAACAACTTTCTTCTTCTGAAAATTTCGAGCAGTTTTAACACTCAGATTAAGATCAGCAATCTTTTCCTTCAACAAATCTTCCTGACCTTTCAAATAATAAAGTGGAACAGAACCTATACGTTCATCACTCTGAAGTATTTCCTTCTTATCAACCAAATCAGATAAATAGGCACTAGCAACAAAACTATTTCCACCAGTCTTACTAACTATCTGAACGGGCAAAGTCGGACCATTTTCCCGAATAAACTCTACAATCTTTTCCTTCATAAGAATCTCAATATAACTAGCTATAAAAGAATTTGCCGGATTTAATGAATAACATGACGTCCTTTGTGAGCACCAGTATGCCGAGCATGAGTATTTCTTCTTTTGTTCTCAGGATGATGAATTACATGTTGATGGTCAATATTACCTAACAACGCATCAGCCAGTTTTAATCCACCCACAACCTCTGGAAGAATAACAACTTCTGCTCCAGCGTGTTTAAGCTTAGAAACAATTTTCTCATCGTTTGCCCTAGCGGCAATACTCAAATCAGCATTCAATTCCTTTGCTGTTAAAATGGTAAGTAAATTATCTCCATCGTCTCCAATAACTGCTGCCAAAGAATGTGCATGCTCTACTCCTGCCTGTTTTAATACACGCTCATCATTAGCATCACCCAAAATCGCATGAAATCCCTCTCGTTTCAAACTCTCAATCCGAGCCTCACTTTTATCAATAACAACAATCCCCTCTTTACCATCTTTCAGCTTCATACAAACGTTTTTTCCAACTCGCCCGCCACCACAAACAATAATATGGTTTTTCAATTTTTTCATCATCGTTCTATCTTTAACACCGCCAAGCTTCTTATTAAATTCTCCGGAAAGAAGGAACTCAATTAGTACATAGAAGACGTAAAACGCCAAAACCTCTCCAGCAAATGCCAAAATAACAAAAACAGCTCGAGTGATAAGATCAGCATTACTCAAAGTTCCAGCTTCGATGTGTGTAGCAAAACTCAAAGATAACAACATTCCTTCTTGAGATCCAACTCCTTGATCAACCGCAATAAGCAATCCGCCGCCAACAATTAATATAACTAAGGCAATAACTCCCATTCCCAATCGGCTTGCCAATTTATCTAAAGGAATTTCAATTTTACCCATGTTCAAATAAGCTCCTCGTTCAATAAAAAGGTTTGTAGATAATATATTTTATCCTCGCTTTTCAGAAAAGCGAGTGCACGAGGCAGGATTCGAACCTGCGAAGGCACTAAGCCAATGGATCTTGAGTCCATCCCATTTGACCGCTCTGGAACTCGTGCGTAGATTTGATTAATTTAAATCGTTTTTAAGTGTTATCATTCAGAATTAATGCAAGGCCCTATCAATCTTCTTGAGATTAGCTCTCAAGGTTTTCATAGAGTTTTTAGAACGAGTTCTTTTGGAAACAGTTTTCTTAGCTACCTTTTTCCGTACAACCTTCTTAACTTTTACTTTCTTCGAAACAGTTTTCTTAGCAGTTACTCGCTTTGCCCGAGCAGTTGTCTTTTTTCCACCAGTCTTTTTCATATATTTATTCAAAGAATGTAAATCATTAATCAGGGCTGTTGACAAAACCTTTGCCTGAGAAAATAATTTATGCTTCTCTTTAACCAATACAGACAATTGAACTGTACTTAACACAACATCATCACAAATTTCAGTCAAAGAATTAGTACAATCATATACTCCTTTTTCATCTTCAATCTGTATGTATTCTTGGTCAGCCATACATAATCTAAACTTTAAGACAATAAAAAGATTTCTTGTTGACTATCACCGCAACTAATAAAAAGGACTGATGTATCAAAATTACAATGGGACTTTTCGGTAAAAAGAAGGAGCAGCCACCAGTAGCCATGCCTAAACCAACAGCACCGTTTGTACCGAGTCAACCCACTCAAGGCGCAAGTTTGAAAGATCAGTTAGCGATGAATCAAGCCAAACCAGTACCACCTCAAGCTCCGGCCGCACCAGCAAAACCACTAGCACCAGCAGGATTACCTCCGCTACCTGAAGATATTTCAAAAGATGTAGGAGACGTAGCAAAACGAGTAAGTGCAATGAGTGACAAAGTTTCAAAACTTGAAGATGAATTACCTCCTCTTCCAGAGGCAAGCTCTACAGCAAGCCCAGCTCAACCAGAAGCAGCTTCAACTCAACCACAACAACCAATAGCATCACAACCAGGTGCAAAAGTATTTGTCCGGTTAGACAAATATTCTGATATTCTATCAACAATAAATAAAATGGAATCCAAGATTAATGAACTCCAAAACGCACTTGGACAAATTACTTCAATAAAAGATTCAGAGCAACAAATCATTGGAGCCTGGAACAATTTAATCAACGAAGCAAGAGACCGAGTGGCAGAAGTAAATTCCAAACTTCCACCATTAAATAGATAATAATTCTTTATCCGAAACCTTTTTAACCAAAATAAATCAGACCTACTTTACGGTCCGATGGTCTAGTCTGGTTATGACGTCCCGTTTACACCGGGAAGATCCCAAGTTCGAATCTTGGTCGGACCATTCAAAATCAACTCAAACACTTTTTGTCACTTACTATATATTTATCCAAACTTCCTTCAAAAATTATGAAACGAATCATAATGCTCTTACTTCTATTACCTACCGTTTCATCACAAATTGAAATAACCGAAATAATGTACGATCTCCCCGGAGCAGATGGGAAACGCGAATGGTTTGAAATACATAACACGGGAAACACCACCAACATTTCAGACTGGAGATTTTTTGAAAATGGACAGCACCACAAATTCAAAAATTACACAGATAATTTAATTCTCAACTCCGATGAATATGTAGTAATTGTAAACAAACCTGAAGCGTTTCTCAACGATACAAACTTTACGGGAAAAATCATAGACAGTGCCTGGTCATCGTTAGCAAATTCAGGAGAACCTCTAGTCTTAAGAACTTCAAAAGACGGACCAGTTATAGTCAACATAACTTATTTACCAACAAATGATTCTGACGGAAACGGAGCCTCATTACAATTAATTGAAGACTCTTGGCAAGCTTGTGAACCAACACCAGGAAAGTCAAACGAATGTCCTGAACCTGAAATAGAAGAACTACCCGAACCAAATCAAACAACCGAGTCAGAAGAAGTTATTGAGTCAGTTCAAACAGAATTTCAACTCATAGAAGAACCAAAAGAAATTATTGAACCAGCACCAACCTTAGAATTCAATGACTCAACCACCGCAGAAAAACAGTTGCTAACTGCACCCCTAATTGAGAAACCAACCAAAATTCAAGAACCAGAAATAAAAAACAAACTAGTAAAATTAGCATACGAATCAGAAAACAAAGGACACATTGTAACGGGATTTTACCTATTCCTTTTAGCATCACTCCTTTTCAACATAATGTTAGTCATGTTCAAATAGTCAAATTTAAAAGCTTACAGTCAAATCAAAATTATGAAACAAGCTCAAATCAAGAAATTAGTCAAAGAAGGACACATTCAGATTCTAATAAATCTTCAAGTTCAAGGAAATAATTCTGAAGCAATTGACAAAGCAACTCGTAAACAAATTGATGAAATAGTAGAACTAGGAAAAGAAATCAGAGCAAGAATATCAGCCCCGGATTTGGTTGACCAAGAAAAAGGTTGGTTTTCACAATACGCAGAAATTGAATTATTAGTCCCAAATTCAGATACAATATTTGATATAATGCTGGATTACATGGTGACCAATATTGAAATCCTAGCACCAAAGAAAATTGAGATAAAAGCAGAAACACATCAAGACAGATTAAATGATCTAATTCTAAAATTCAGAGAGTCAGAAAAAGCAATACTTCTTCTTGCAGCTCATAGAAAAATGCTAGAAGCAGAAATAGAATCACTAAAGAAACCTAACTCTAAAAAGAAAAAAAGCCCAAAGTCTAAGGAATAAGTACGACTCTGAGCTTGTCTTTGAGTTGTGTAGATAATATTGAACAAACATCGTTTGCACTCAAATTAGTACCAATCTCATTACATCTTATAGAATTCCCGTCAGTATCCGAAGAGACCGAACAGTATTCCGGCAGTTCTAGCTCCTTTAACGTTTGAGCTTCTCCAAGGCTCTGACCTATAAAAATCCCGAGTCCTAGAGATACAAATATACTAATCACAAAGATGACTAGCAGCTTGTACATTGTTATTTCAAATCTTCCTGGTTTTCGTTCTTTCGCCATTTTATAACAACTCGACTTTGAAGAAATTTCATTACGTTGAATTCATTAACTTCATATCTGACTTCCTTACCTTCTCCTTCTTTACGAACCAATCCTTGCTCTTCAAGTTCTTTAACTTTCTTTGAAGCAAACGATTTATCCGTATCCAAGAGTTTAGCTAAGTCTTTATTCCGATTCTTACCAAGAGATATAGCCGTAATTATTTTAAGATCACGAACAATCTTCTTAGTTTCACGAGAACTATCTTCGTCAGACATGTAAAGCTTAAGAAAGATATGAATAAAAATGGTTTGTTCAATAGAAACTACAACAAAAAACCACAAAACGGAAAAATGTTCCAAAAATGGAATGAATCACGTCTAACGAAAAATGACAATAATGTTTTTAAACCAATTACACATACGTAGATTACTTAGACATGGAACTATGTTCTATGTCAACAAGGTGATTAAAAATGCAGAAACAATTTGTCTTAAAGGCAAGAGAAACTGTAAAGAGAGTCGCAGCAATTACTGCTGGGGCTACATTGTTAGGAGCAACTGCAATGGGCGCAGTCGCTGCAGCAGATCTAGGTGACTATCCAGCACCTTTCGTCGCAGACGGAAGTTTAGTTGGTTTAGTTGTTGTAGGATCAGACGCAGCAGCAGGCGACATCGTAGGAGCAGGTGACATTATTTCTACACTAACACAAGCAGCTGTAACAACAGTTGCAGGTACTGGTGAAACGACCGTAACTGGTGGACTGGCAAAAGAAATCCTTATCGGAACTGGTTTAAACACAACAACAGCATTCAGTCCGACTGGAGTAAACGATGATGACGTAGAAACTTTAATTGACGAAGAAATTAACATTGATGTTGGAAGCGATAAGAACTACGATGTTCACGAAGCAATTTGGTTCAATGCAGGAGCCTCTGTTGAAACAGGTATAACTTCCGCAAGTCCATCTGAAAACTTTGGAGTGGACACATTCTTAGAACTGGATAAAGATTCCATTAAGTACCAATACATCTTTGATGATTTGTTGGATGCGAATAACTTCTTAGTAAACGCAACAAGTTCTAACCCAATCACATTAAATTTATTGGGACACGACCTTGAAATTACAGGTGCAACATCAACAGGTATGACTGTTAACTTAGCTACAAAATATTTCATGCACGTTGGAGAATCCCAAACGGTAGGTGACAAGACTGTTACGTTAATGGAAGTAGGAAGTGCATCCGTAGTAGTTGATGTTAGCGGAACTACTGAAGTAGTTGACACAAACACAAAAACTGTTAATGGAATTAAAGTAAGAGGAGAAAGTTTCTTCAATAAAGATGAAGTTGGAGCAGGTTCTGCTACAATTTCTATCGGAGAAGATATTTCCAAGACATACAAAAACAATGATGAATTCATTGGTGAAGATGCAGATGATCCAAACTGGGTATGGGAATTAAGCGAACTTAACACAAACAAACCTAATATCAATATAAGTTGGGACCAAATCGTTAACGACGCAGATGATGACTGGCTGATTTCCGTAGAAAACGGTGAAGCAATTACACTACCAAACGACTACGCAACACTGTACCTAAATAAGTATACACAAGCAGATAGACAAGAATACAAAATTTCCTTTGAAACAGGTGAAGAACTTATGGGATCTGGTCCATTAGTAACTGATGACACAAACGCATTTGTAATGCACTGGGAAGCCGTAGGTGCAACAGGAGATGACGCATTCACAGTTAACAGCCAAAAAACAGACGACATTTGGGTATCTATTGATGGATGGAATGGTACAAAGACTCAAAATAATGCATACTTGTACTTCTACAATACTACAAACAACAAGATTGTATTTACATCAAACATTTCAAATGATTTGACTACTGATGAAAGTACCGCGTTTACAATTAACTTCAAAGATACAACCATAAATGTAAACTACAACTACACAAATGCTACTACAAATGGAACAGCAGATATCTGGTGGATTGTTGATGACGAGGGAGGACACTCCGATCTTGAAATTAACACCGAAACTTCAGCAGGTGCTTTGAAATATCTTGGAGAAACAGATTCAGATACAACAGTATCTAACGATATTGTCTATGCAGATACTGATATTTCTGGTTGGAAAGAAGATACAAGAACTGAACGTGGATTCATTATTTCCTCGTATTACAACTCGGATTCAGCAGATGAATTTTCGTTCTCTGTACCAGGTGACAATGCAGACTATGATGTTGAAGTTATTGTATCAGGAACAGCATCAACAGTTTCAACAACAGGTGGAACAACACAAGTTAACTCCGTAGCAGGTGTAAGCGTAATTAAGCTAGATTCAGAAATTACTGACCCAGCAAGCAAGAATTTAATCTTGGTTGGTGGACCAGCTGTAAACAGCTTAACAGCATCAGCACTTGGACTAAGTTATCCAACAACTGGAGCAGCATCTACAATCCCAGAAAACGCAGCAACTTTGAGAATGGTATCCAACGCATTCGGCGGATCCAACTCAGCATTAGTTGTAGCAGGATGGGGAGCAGATGACACCCGAAACGCAGCAGGCGTACTACAAGACTACGCTTCACACGCATCAGCACTAGCTGGTAACTCTGAAGTAGAAGTTCGAGGAAGTACAGTTACTGCCGTTGGTGGCGACGTAACAACTGCTTAAGTCTTAAAACGCAAGGAGGGGATTTATCCCCTCTTTTTTCTTTTTTACCAAAACCTTTTTTAGTATAACTCAATCTAGTCTATAATGAAAATAAAGTTCAAAGGAGCAGACTTCATAACCTTCTTAGTCATATTCATACTTGTAACATCTATTTTCGGGCTATACACAAACCGCCCAGAACAATCACAACAAACCGCGCCAGAACCTTCATTCTTTCACGGAGAAATAGCATTTTACGAACAAAGCGATGGATTTTTCGGAGTATATTTACAACGTTCAGATGGACAAGTTCAACCAATTTCATTCCGTTTAGACCCAAGAACAATGGATGATATCCTAATTGAATCCGATTTAAATCAGAAAGTTAGAAACGCAACAAAGATTTACACAACATACAGTCCAAATTTAGATACTAGCTATGCTAAGATGGCTGTAGCAATCGGAGAAGTAACTAGATTACTACCTTTAGTAACTAAGAATAGAGCAGTAAGTAAGAATGCCTTTACAGAAGATTCTGATCCAATAGATCCGGACGTACCAATAAAGAATTGTGAAGATGCAACAATTGAATATCCGATACTCTCGTTCGAATTAGGTAACCAAAACAGAGTCAATTCAGAAGGATATTGTATACACATAATTGGAAAGAATGCAGATGATTTGATACTTTCGGCAGATAGATTAGGTTATTCCTTTGTAGGAATTTATTAAGAATTATCAACTATTTCTTGAGGACTCATTATACCCTCAAACTTATTACCATTAATAACTAATGTTGGAATTCCAGCAACATCATAATCCGATAGTAATCGGTCAACTACTGGAGAATCAATATTCCAATTGAAGGAGTAAATCATTAATTCAGCATTAGCTCTTTTAGCTTCAGTCAATAATGCTCCTTGTGCCGCGCAATCAGAACACTCACTTCGCTCAGGTGAGAAGAAATACAAAACAGTTGAGTATTTTTTATTACATACCTTATTAATTTCATTAATTAACAAGAAGTGCTTTACTTCAAGAGCGACATATTGCTTAGCAAGCAATTGCGCCTCTAATGAACGTCGAGCATCTTCCTCAATAATTGTCAATTTATCTCCCAATTCATTAAGTTGATTATTAATCGGAATTAATCCTTCATCATCACACAAATTCTCAGAAGCCAAATCAAACAAAGCGTCCAGACTCAAAGATTGAGTATAAATTTCATTCTGCAATTCAGTTAATTGACTAACTTTTCCAGAGGTAAGAAAGTATCCTCCAACAAATCCGGAAAAGAATATTAATATTGTAATGGATAATGCCGCAACCAGTCTAGAATAATTAACTCGGGCCATATTTAGTTTTGAGGGAATAATTTATAACGATACTTATTAAGTACGCTATTATTCCAAACAAGACCTCCAAATCGAAGTTCTCTTCCAAAGAATTTATACCAAATTGATCCAATCCACCAAGTTGCAAAGATAACAATATACAAAAAGATGTAAACCAGATATCCAAATTTGTAGTCTGATTTGTCCAGCGAATATTTCTTAGCCAAATAAAAAGTAAGCAAGCCCATAAATATTATTGAAAATCCTGCAAATCCAATCGTGGAAATATTAAAACTGAACGGCGCAAGTTTAACCACATCAGTAAAGAATCCAAGATTCACATTCTCAATTCCAATTAAACTACCGTCCAAAAAGAACCAATATGCCATCAGAGCACTTTCTTTCAACATCAAAAAGGCTAAATATATTGTAAAGAACACAGAAATTGTTGCAGTAGGAATAACTAAGGTACTTAAGTACCCATACTTAAATCCAAACAACATTGAGCGATATTGAATGAATGCATCAATGAAACCCAAGAACCAACGAATCCTTTGCCAATAAAGTTCCTTGAAACTTCGCGGAGTAATAGTATAAACTGAGGCATCAAGCGCATTCGCTAACTTATAACCTTTAGAATTAATTCGTAGAGCAATTTCCAAATCTTCAGTGATATGACCTTCATCATAAGCACCAAATTTATCAAAGAATTTTTTTCTATAACCAGTAAAAGCTCCAGGAGTAACATACATGGAATCAATAAACTGAAACACTTTACGTGCAAAACCACCGAGCAAATATTCAACATTTTGAATCCTTTGAGCCAAAGTATTTTGACTCTTAGATTTTATTGTCGGAGCAACAGCCATAACTTTTGAATCATTAAAGTAACCCATCATCTTATACAATACATCGGGCTCCGCAAAACTATCCGCATCCATTGAAATTACAATATCACTTTTGACTCGATTAATCACATAATTCATCGCATAGCCCTTTCCACCCTTCTTCAACGAATAAACTTTCACACCTTTTTTCTTGTATCTGTTTGCAATCTCAACAGTCCGATCTCCTGAACATCCATTTTCAACTACAATAATTTCTAACTTATCTTCTGGATAATTAATACCTAAAGCACTCTCAATAGTCCCGGCAATCCCTTTCTCTTCTTTATGAGCAGGAATTATTATGGTAACGGTAGGAAATTTTTTTATTGCTGGATTATGCATTTTATCCAAATTATCTAAGAAGGTCAAAAGAAAAAACGTACCGGTAAATAGGGAAATGAACAAAGCTGAAAATATAATTATAGTTCCAAGCATATTTACCCTTAATGCGTAATTTAATAAGAATTATGATATCAAATTGTCAAGCAATACTGTTGCATAAACACCCTTTCCCAACTCAAATTCAAACCATTCTTTCCCATCAAACTTCAGATTCTTAACTCCAGAAAAAACATTTCGAGTTGCACCTCTTGAAGAAAGCTCAGGCATACTCTTAACTCTAAAAATCTCAAGACCAATTTCTTCAGCCTTCAATTCAACACTCAAAAACTTACCAAACTCACCATCAAGTTTTGACTCATATCCTGGGATTTCTAACTCAGTTTCCAACTCAACCTCTTCAACGGGAAAAGCAATTTTGTGTCCAGGAAGTTCAATCCAATTTACTTTAACTTTCGAATCAATATATTTTGAAAGCGCACGGTTCCAGATCTCAGATTGGTAAGCATGAACAAAAATCCTACGAAGTGGTTTTGCAACACTTCTCAAAGCTCCAGCAAAATCAGTAGGATTACGAATTAAATAATCTAGGACTGCTTTTTCATTTCCCAAAAAGCCAGGAACAACTTTCATGATATCTTTCCAATGTTCCCAATTATTCAGAACAAACTTATCAAATTCTTCTCCGTCTGGACCGCTATGTTTTGACAATAATATCTTAACTGCTTCTTCAAAATCTCCTTTAACCATTGCACGACCAATCAAAGAAGTACTTCCACTAGAAAATCTCTGAGTTCCAAAATAATTTACAAAACCTTGTTTCTTAATCAAAGGCAAATTCTTTTTTATATTCCTTTTCTCACTAGGACTCAAATCCGCACGAACTCTGAATCTATTTCCAAGAAGATTTCCAATATGAATATCCGTATCAGAGTAACCTAGAAATTTAAATTCCATATCCTTGAGAACGATCCCTTCAACATCCTCTTTCTTAACTCCAAGAATAGAAATAACTTGGCTAGTAACTGCGCGCTTATCTTTGATTCCTGCGTAATGAACTCTGACTTTACTAATTCTCAATCTCCGGGCAATTTGCATAATTGCTCGCTGAGTTGTCCAATTTGTTTTTGTCAATAACACAAGAGCATACTTACCCTCACCTTTAGTATCAACATCAAAAATTTCATCAACTACAAAGTCTTCAAAAGCCTGCTTTATTTTCATAACAAACTAATTATTCCCAAACTTAAAAGTAACG
>Ga0066850_10001603_pt1 | contig 11799 bp, 10 predicted proteins | sample ETNtaG_4_FD_67282 | JGI IMG/M metagenome (GOLD analysis project Ga0066850, IMG submission 67282) | Marine microbial and viral communities from oxygen minimum zone, Eastern Pacific Ocean - ETNP201406SV67 | ecosystem: Environmental > Aquatic > Marine > Oceanic | place: Pacific Ocean: Eastern... | reverse complement strand
TTTTTCTGTTATTCATTCTTTTTTCCTCCTTATTTTTTCAAGCCTAGGCTTGGAATCTGATTTAGTCAACCTCCACGTATTGAGTTCGAAGGCCAAATGGGTTGAAAGCCTCCCCGCTTGAGTCATAGTACTGCCTCATCCACTCTACAAAGTGCAATCTGGCTGCGTGAATATTTGGGCTGAATACCCCCAGGCCCCATGCGAAGAACTGAACTGCTAACCAACCGATTACGAGGACTATCGCCATTAGGGGCTCGTCGAAGTTGATTTCGGCGAATAGCATCGAATTCCCTGTTTCTGCAATTTTGACCCCCACAACTCCAACTGCGAACAACCTGACATAGGATATCACCGTGGGCATCATGCCAACCGCTTCTATGGGGGCAAGTCCGATATTGATTGGAAACGGCACTCCATGGTACTTGTAAAGAGTCCACATCAGCATCACAGTTGCTGAAACCGCAATGGCTGCACCGGGTTCCATCATCCACTTGGCCGGTCCGATGAAGCCATAGGCAAACATGAATCCACCAACTAGCAGGATCATCCACGTCCCCTTCTCAAAGAATGCGCAGACGAAACCGAACCCTCCATGACCGTTCCCGAACAGCAAAATGTCTCTGAAGCCAATCACTAGACCAAGGAATACATGAATCACTCCCAGATAGATCGTTAGTAGGATCAAATGCTCTAGATTCCCCCCCCCATCGACCATGACGACTCTGTGGAAAGGGAAGGCAAGCTCGATTCCAAGGGGAAGCGAGGCAGTCCATGCGTGGTAAGTCTCAGGAGTATTGATGTCGGGGTATAACACCTGCAGAGCAATAGCCGGGTTTGATCCGTAATGGGGGAATATCTCCCATCCAGCAAACTCCGCGTATAGGTAACCGAAGAAAACAGTCCCGAATCCGATGTACATCAGGAATTTCCCCCCTAGATTAAGCATCTCGTTCGTGCCAGATCGACTCATTAGGAGGGCACCCAAGCCCATTGTCACGAGACCGTATGCCATATCTCCGAGCATAATTCCAAAGAAAATTGGATAGGTGATGAACATGAATAATGTGGGGTCAATCCTACCGTAGGCCGGCCTTCCCACTGCATCGGTAAGCAATTCCATTGGTCTGCTAGATTTCCTTTCTTGGAATGCAATTGGAGGCATCTTCTGACTGTGGTGGTGATCGGAGTGGCCGTGACCCCCGCCACCTGCCTCCATCTCGAAGGGGTTTACTTCTGTGAATAGGCACACGTCCTTCAGGGCCCCTTGGACCTCCCCTGCTCTTCCCATTGGGACCCAACCATCGATTACAAAGGCGTGCTCAGAGACTGCGATCCTAACTGGGGCAGTCAAAACGTCATGATCCCTTTCAAGGACCTCTAGTCCACAAAGAAGCATCTCCCCGTTTGATCTGCTCCACTCCTCAATCCTTTTCTCCAAGTCGTATTTCTCCCCTTCAAGGGCACCCGTCGACTTCCTAACTTCGGATAGACGTTCAGTTGCCGAACCATTGCCCTCTGGTATTTGGATGGCTTCGAATCCGGCCCTTTCCAGTTTGGAGGAGGTTTGTGCAGAGTCTTCGTTTCTGACGAATACGGCTACCAAACCAGTCTTCCCTGTCCTTCCCTCGATTATCAAACCTGATCCAACAGCCTCCCTTGCTTCAGCAATATTTTCCACCGTTCCAACGAACGATGTAATCGATTCGTATCCCCCAAGAAGCTCGAGATCGATTCCTAGGGGGGAGACTCGCGAGAGTGACTCCTCCTCTTCTTTCAGTGATGAGATCTCATTTTCCAAATCATCAATTCTGGAACTATCAGAAAGAACCCGGCCAATCTTGGCGGGCAGGTCTCCTCCGAGGGAGGCTCTGACCGGGCCCGCTGGCACCGGTCTCGACGGTCCCGCCGTCTCTACCACCGAAGCCGCTGCTCTCGCCTTGACTAGTTCTCGCCCAACATCCTCAGATCCCTCCTCAGGCGATCCAAGAGAGAAACCGTCCTCACTGCCATCGTAATCGATTATGTGCAAGGCTTCTAGATGAGCAAGGATTTCTACTGCTCGACCCAGGTCATCCTTGTTCCCAGCAGCAACCATCCGGCCCATCTGCTGAGTATTTACTTGTGACATCTAATTCCTCTAGAATTTCAGGACCTGAAGGCGTCTAAAACCGCGTTAACCGCGTCTTCCCTACTTCCTTCCCCACCGTCGTGAATTGAACCTATTGTCGAGTCTCCCTCTTTGGAGACTTTCTTCGCCTCACTCTCGGCAGCACTTCTCGCCTCAGAAATCATATTCTGGGCATTGGCCTCAGAGTCAGATCTCCCTGCTTGGACAATCTCAGTAGCCGTCAGTCTCGCCTTGGAAACAATCTCCGCGGCCTTTGACTCCGCTTCGGCTATAGTCTCAGTTGCCTCACTCTCGGCCTGTCTTATTGCTCGAAGAACCTCTTCTCTTCCCATTCTAAACACCTATGGTGCATTCGGCGACCATTGTTGAGTTTATGATGATAACCTAGCGCATTCCACTAGTTCGACCCCTGGCATGGGCTCTATCGGGAACCTTCCAAATATGGCATTCTCCGAGGCTCGGCCATGGACGTAGATGGGATGGGTTCCGAGGACTGGGAAGAATTGCAGAGAAATCTGGCCGCAACCATACCCGTATATGACCGGATAAACCGTTTTGCAACTCTCGGGCAAGTCTCAAGATGGCGCAGAATTGTCAGAAAAATGCTCCCTGAGGGAAAGGTTCTGGAGGTGGGATGTGGACCAGGAAGTTTTGCCGAGGACGTTGTTGGCAAGCAACTCGTCTGCTTAGACCCTATTCCGGAGATGCTGGCAACCGCTGAGAAGAGGGTCAACGAATCACGAAAAGAAAGAGGCGACAATCCCGCAGTTTTCGTCGAGAGTACTGCGGAGGATATGCCGTTCGCGGATGACTCATTCGATGCAATTTGCTCGTTGTTTTCGTTTAGAGACTGGTATGACAAGAAGAGGGGTTTATCGGAGTGCATGAGGATTCTGAAGCCTAATTCTCCGATCATCATAGTTGACCCTGCAAAGATAAACCGAGTTCACGGACTCCTAGGGGTCCTTTGGATGAGGGTCTGGGTCGGTGCTTATGCGAGATTTGTTTGTGGTCAAAGGGACCATCCCTGGAAATGGCTCACCAAGACATATTCTGAATTTGGAACAACGAAGGATTACGTTTCAATGCTGAAGAGTGTGGGCTTCACTGATGTCAAGGCCCGTGTGATCTTTCCCGGAATGGCTACGATATGGTCGGCTCGAACTCCCTAGAAAATCCAGAACATCTTTCTGCAAGTCACTGCTCTCCAAATCACTCCCTTTGTAATCCGATTGAAAGCAATATTCAATATCCAATCGGGAAATCTAAACATCAGACTCCCTATTCGAAAAGCTCTCTTCGAATTCCTCATAACGCCCCCCATCTGATTCTCCCACCTCCTCTCGTATTCTCTGAGGTCAGTTTCGTGATTGATGTGTTCCGCAATTACCTCCCCGGCAATCCTGCCGCCAATCATAGCGATTGTTATTCCCGCTCCATTTGATGGCAAAACCATTCCAGCCGAGTCCCCTACAAGCAAATATTTTCCTTTCACGAAGGAACTAATTGTTCCTGACATCGGAAGATAACCAGCCCCTCTGAAAGACTCCTCCCCTTCGTAGCGTTGAATGAAATTATTGGCATATTCTTCCAGACTCCTCCCTTTGGACATCTTCCTTTGGACCCCTAATCCAATATTCGACACGGATTCTTTCGGGAACACCCAGGCATAACCCCCCGGCGCTACAGAACCAAAGTGCAACTCAAGGGCATCAGCATGCACTCCTTCTTTTAGGACAAATTTCACCGGTATATTCAGGGACTCTTCTTGCCAGTATTGCTTTCTAATCGGATCATTGTGACCTCCGGCTCCAACTATCACTCTCGCTCTGAGAATGGCACCATTCGACAGTAATACCGAATCCCCCTCTACCTTTTTGACTCGACTTCCAATAAGGTATTCCGCACCCTTTGAGGATGCTAACTCGACTAGTGCTTCGTCATGAGAGACTCTATCTAGGACCACTCCTTCAAAGTCAAACTCCATGCCCTTCCCATTTGGCTTGACAATTCTCATCTTTGTTGATGTCCCAGAAATTGCATTCTTCGGGGTTCTGAATAGCTCGTCAATTTTGGGGACATCGGGACATAGTCTCTTCATTTCCTCATTTGTAGGTACCAATTCTCCACATTGTAATGGGGATCCTATTGGGGCTCTACCGTCAACAACTAGTACGCTAAGACCCCCTTCTGCAGCATATCTAGCTACTGTACTTCCCGCAGGGCCACCTCCGATGATTATCGCATCCCAGTATTTCTCCTCGGACAAGCGGAGCACCCCCGTTAGTTCGTTCTAGACTCTGAGATCATGGCGATTTCCTTTAGCATTTCCTTCTCATCTGTTTCTGGTAGGATTTCTATGTGATTCAAAGCTCTCTCAACATGATTGGAAACCAGAATTTTTGCATATTCGAATGAACCCGCGCGTTCGAGAAGGTCCACTAGCTCGTGTAGTCTGTCATCCCCGAAGTTGGTTAGTACATCCTTGAGGTGCTCTCTTTCAGTGCCATGCAGCATTGTCAGCGCGTAGATGATTGGAAGCGTCATCTTGCCTTCGTGAACATCGGTCCCCCTGGGCTTCCCGATTAGGTCGTCCCCCACTAAGTCAAGAATGTCATCCACAAGCTGGAAAGCTCTACCTAGTTCCAAGCCAAATCTCCAGAGTGCATCGGAAACTTCCTTGCCCGATCCTGCAATCATGGCACCGCAAGAGCAACCTGCCGCGAATGGCCCAGCAGTCTTCCCATCGATAATTTCGTAGTAGTCTTCCGGCCTAGTGTTAAGATCGTGGATGTGCTCGAACTGTAGAATTTCGCCGGATGCAATGCCAGCGCACGCATCCCTTACTCTTCCCACCACTCTCTCGTCATACTTCGCACCGTGCTCGAAGCCTAGCGAGAAAAGGTAATCGCCAGAGATTATTGCGTGAGAGGTTCCATGAGTGGAATGAATTGTCGGCTTCCCCCTCCTCATCTTTGACTGATCATACACGTCGTCATGAATCAGGGTGGCAGTGTGAATCAGTTCCGATGATAATGCAAGATCCAAGATCTCATTGTAGTTCTTGCCACCTGCGGCCTTGTATGACAAGATTCCTAAGATCGGGCGGTATCTCTTGCCACCGCCTAGAAGCACTTCTCTCGCAATTGACATTACCGCCCTATCGACCTTGGAACTCATTTTCTCGAGGACTAAATCTTCGATGGCTTCTTCAACGAAGTTCTTGATCGAATCTATAGTATTGGACTCGATTTCCTTAGTCTCCATGCTTCCTTAGCCGAGGGGTCGCATATATCAACAGGTGTTCTCGCCGCCCAGAATGGGTACGTGGCGTGCCCCCCCAATAGGTGGATGCGATGGAGAACGGGATTGTTGTGGGAACTCTAGACTCCCCATCATTCCAAGTGTCTTCACAGGTCTCTACTCACCTTGACGCTCTAGAGTTGGACGGAGTCGAATGCTCAGTGACCACTGTCAATGACTTCGAACTCGCAATAAAGTCTCTTTCAGAGGGCGAAATCGACCTTTTGGCAATTCCAGCGATCGAGGCTCTAGGGAGGGCGGATGAAATCGCCGAGGAGGGATGCCAAGTTATCGGGGCTCGAACGCCCAGAAGGCCCAACCTCATCCTAGTCTCCCCGGATCGCCTCATTTATCAGCCAAAATCGGCAATAATTGTATCAGACTCTGGACTAGTGAGGAGACAGTTACTAAGGGCGAGGCCAGACTTCCAGACAGTATCTACAGATGAACTTGAGAGCTTACTGGGCTGTGAAAAACTCCCAGATGCGCCTGTGGATAAAGCTAGATCACTGGCAAAATTGCTGGATGATGGAGAAATTGATGGCTTCGTGACAACTAGAGCAGAATACGAAAAGACGGGACAGACAGAGAGGAGGCATACCCTGATGTCACAGCCCAATGAAAGGGGAGCGCCTCACTTTATCCCCCCTCCATTTTCGGACCTAATCGTCGTGGTTTCACGTATCGGTTTCCCGAACACTTTGGCTAGTAAGCTTACCGAGCCAGAGGGAAACACATCCCTATGGGTCCAGAGTAGGATTATGGGCGATCTGCCATCCTCGATGCATGACATCGTCGGCCTGGAAGTAAGACACCGGCAGGTCGGCGCAATTCTTAGGCAGGCAGAGGCCCGTCGCGATTTGGTTCTGGAGCAATCTTGTCATGATCCGGATGGAGAGATATATCACGATGAGGTCAGAGTCGAGGTTCGAATTGAAGTTCTGTCACAAGACGGAAGACGTACTCTTTCCCTAGAGAGACTTGTGGCTATGAGCGAGTATCAGCGAGCAGTGATTGCTCTACTAATGGATTGGAAGGTTCTCTTCAAGGAATCAACCAGGGAAGTGCCCAGAGACCATCCAACAGATGTCGATGCCTCCGCCTTCTTGCCCGAATAGAAAACCGCTTCAGAGAATACCATCTCAAAACCACCTTTCCAGAGATAGTTTGGGGCAACCGATAACTAACTAATCATCGCGAGGGATGTTTGTTAGCATGAGAGTAGACCATGAATTACTCAGCGAGTTGTATACTGGGAGATTACAAAATCTTAGGCAGAGAGCTGAGAAATCGGGTATTCCGAAGTCCGGTTCCGTGGAGGTTCTTCGAGCGAGACTAATCAGCAATCAGATTCTGATGGACATGGATCTATCGTGGGAGGGGATACAGGCAATGTCACACATGGAAATGAGAGATATCCTCAAGGTCTTTGGAATCAAGTCCTCAGGATCACATAAGGAAAGAAGACAACGACTCTGGCTTCATCTGAATTACGACTCAAGGAGAATGACAATTGAGAATCTAGCTGAGATGAACAGGGAAGATTTGCACGAGATGTGCAAGAAACTGGAACTGGATCTGACTGGAAACAGAACTGTATTGATGGGAAGGGTGGCTGGAGTACTTACGAGTCAGGTGAATGGTTGGGGGAGGATAAAGAGGAGTCTCAGGAGAAATGGGCTCCAGTCTTCATTGTTCCAGGAGGAAGAATCAGAGATCATAGTCGAAAAAACCCCAACTGCCAAGATCTCTGTTGAGATGTTCCATGCCGTTCCAGCAGAAGCCCTCCTCGAAGATGCCGGCGACTCGCTATTGATTGGTTTAGACAATCAACCCAGTCACGTGCAGGGGGATATGTTGACCATTCATGCCAGAGTTGACGATCTTGAGAGGATGGTAGGAACAATCCTCAGAGGACATGGCGGGGGGTGGGGGGACTCAGAGAAGGATCTCCTCCTGAGATTAGCAGACAGGAGGGGGTGGCCAATAGGTGAGAAATTTGTAAGACATAGGATGCTAATGGTTGCAACAAATATTGCAGAGGCAAAGGGTGCAGCCTTGGTATCTGGCGATTCACACAACCTAATGGCGGGCGATTCGGAGTCTACCATTGATAGGATCCGATCGAAACTTTCGATACTTGATTCTCAGAGCGATCAGAAACAATCATGATGAAATCGCGAAGAAACCGAAACGGGGCTCGGAGATCTCCATAGTCACATCCTTGAGATTCTCTATGGCATCCTCTGCCCCTTCTCTTGAAGAGCCAGCAGAGATACAGGCTCCTACAAGAGTGTCGTATTCCACCAGATCACCTCCGTTGGATGATAGAATGCCCAGTATCACGTCTCTGGGATCAGCAGTCTCAATTTCCTTTACCGATACTTCATCCGTTTGCTTTGAATCATCAGGGGAGATGATCTCTGCTGCCTCTTCCGATGCACCCAGAGCTCTTGAAAATGCTTTGAGAATCCATACCCTGTATGATTCTGTGTCAAACTCAGCATAATGCTGCCTAGCCTTGATTAATCCAGGCGCAAGATCGTCTGGAATTCCAGCATTCCTGAAACCCTCGATAGACAAATCTTCTCCTTGGGATTTCGTGTATGCGTCCAATCTCCTTAGGGTAGCATCGGCAGCCTCAACCATCCAGGATTTGTATGCCGGGAGATCAGTTTCGATAAAACTCTCAGCTCTGATTGAAGTGAAAATACCACCATCCTCTGACTCCCTAGTTTGTTGCCTTCCTATCATAGAAACAAGAACCGACTCGCCCGTCTCAAATCTTGCCAAGAGCTCCTCTGCGTCAGGATGAAGCTCCGGTTGGAATGGAGCCACATTGAAATAATGAGTTCCCGAAGGATCCCTGAGTTGTCCGGCATAGTAAGGGCCCGAATCTCCATCCCTCCTCTCCATTCTTTCTAGACCCCCGCTGACCAGACAACGATTCACTTTCGCACCCAGCTTGGTGATGACAAAGCTCGGCGCAAACTCTCCCGTCCCCCTTTCTACTAGTGAGGACTCCGAATATTCCTGTGCAAAAATTCGAATTGCGCTCTGTCTGCCTACTCTGACTCCAGATGTTGACATCATATTTCCACCCCCCATATTTTCATGACTTCTTCGGCTTCTTCTTCGGGTTTGGAATCTAGAATTTCTACTCTTTCTGCCATCAACATTGTCCCTTGGTTGTCAACTAAGCACCGTCCATGAATTGCCATCTTTCTAGCGAGAATACGATTTTTCAGATTGGAGACAAAAACCTCTCTTCCGATTTTGGATATCTCACTCTTGACATCTTCCATGCCCATTTTCAGAAAACTCTCGGACGTTTCTCTCCCGAATAATAGGCTAGCACTAGAAACCCCATCGTCTAGTACAAAGCGAAGCCTCAGATCCTCCTCTCCAATCATAGAATCGTGTTCCGAGCAAGCACCATCTCTTAGCACTCTTCTGCATTCAGGACATCTCTCAATAATTCCAGAGTCCGGCCTTATCATTACGATTCTTCCTGAAGTGGAAATACCTCTTCTTGACCCTCCTTTCGTAAGGCTAGTGAGATCAACCTCTACCCAGTGATCTTCAGGATCTATTGCATCCCAAGGTGACTCAGAGAGGACCTTCACCTGATTAATGTCATCTATGACCAGATCTGGAGATCCCTGCCAAAACTGTATTCTTCCGTCTTCAATCCTAATTGAGTCGCCAGGTTTCGGATCGAACTCACACCAAGCCGTAAGTCGGCATCTGCCTGTTGGATCCATTACATCGCCACTCCTAACGACTTTGGTTTCCCCGTCTTGAGTTTCAAATGTCCTCTGAGCCCAACTCTCAACCTGTAAGGTAATCGAAACATCCCTCATCCCATTTCTTAGATCGGCAATACTGATCTTCTCTGACTCTGCTAGTTCACTTTCATCGGGGAATGCTGAATCATGATATGACTCAATTACGGTTCCGTCATTAATTTGGATCTCTGGCGTTTCACGAAACTTCCTGACCGAAGCACCCATAATTTTTATCAACGAACCCACTTCATGTTCGAATTCTTTCCATGACAGAAAACCAATGCTCCCCGTAGAATCAGAAATCTTGCCTCTAACTATCGGGATTTCGCCACTCCCATCCTTCCTTACGATTACATCCGGCTTGGCGGACATGATTCTACCGACCACATTAACGAAGCCTTCGATTTCTGAGGCTCTGGAGATGTCCAGCGGCTCATCACCAGTTGGCGGGGGGGAACTGCTCCCCTCTTCCAAAACAGTAACTCTGGTGGTCCTATTGACGTTAATCGAGCGTTTATCGTTCCATTCGTTTACTGAGACCCCTTCTAGTCGAACAACAGAACCTGGAACCATGGTCTCGCTCTTGTTCCCCCAATCTTTGTAGTTCCACCGAACTCTTTCAGATATTGGCTTGTAGGGGTTGTCCTCGATCCAACCGAAAGCTATCTGCTTCTCCTCTCCCCTAACCATCTGAGTTCTAGGAGTGTAAGAAACCACGGCCACTTCGATTGTCACATTCCTATCATCGGCCCCAAGTTCTGAGAATCTCTCTACCTTTTTCTCCTCACGTACGGGCGTGCCGGCATCGGATTTGACCTCAGCTCCGGTCGTAACTTGGAATTTTCTGATTACAGACCTCAATGCATCCTCGGGCGGGATTAGGAAATCAACCTCATATCTCTCAAACTCTTTCCCAATCTCTTCTTCTTTTGCATCTGGGCACTCTTGCTTAACTACTGCGATCTGGTTTGCATATTTGCTCTGGTCACTCATGTTTATCACCGAATCAGAGATTGGATGACGAGACCTTCTCAACCAATGTTCCAATTGGCCAGAAATACACCAGACACGACGTTACTAGGGAAACGATTGTCAGTGCATGTTGGGGAAGACTCGGCACCTCATTACCTCCGGAAAGGCCTCTTTGAATCGACGGTCTTTGAACGTGCCCATTGAAATTCCAGGATACCGGCGGCGTTTTCTTTGCAACCCTCTTCGGCTCATTTATGACCGAGTCAGAAACATGCCTCTTCGGGGTGCTGACTGCATCTGATAGGGCTAGCACAGGGGAGTACGAAGACCTCAGTGGTCCTGCTATCGAGTTATTCCTCCATGATGCAATCACCTCTCAATGGGAATCCGAAAGGATAATTGTAGCTGATAATAAGGAATCAATTGAGGGGGCACTCATCGATCTCATCGATATCCGAGGCTGCTCTGTAGTTGTTACTACTGGGGGGACTGGGCCATCCCCCCGGGACGTCACACCTGAAGCCACGGAGGCCGTATGCGACAGGATCCTCCCTGGTTTCGGAGAGCAGATGCGCGCCGTCTCCATGCAGTATGTCCCTACTGCTATGCTTTCCAGACAAGTCGCAGGAATCAGAGGATCCTCCTTGGTGATCAACCTCCCGGGTTCCCCGAGATCTATCCGTGAGATTCTTGATTCAGTTTTTTCGGCCGTTCCATATTGTGTGGACTTGTTGGGGGGTCCCTACATCACAACTAATCCAGACATCATCGATTCTTACCGCCCCCCTCATGCGCTACGCGAATGATTCATCCGGGGAACTGGTTTCGGATGGTTATGGCGAAGGCTAAGACTGATGTGGGGAGTATCGAAAGAGCAAATGATGAGATGAGGAAGATAGAGGTGAAGCTAGACTTCACCCCAAATGCTCTATCTTCGCTCCTCTACAGCCAAGGAAGCACTCAGGTTCTGGTCTGCGTCACCAAGGCCCCCTCGTTACCCAGGTGGTTCCCTAGGGACTCAGATAGGGGTTGGGTTCATGCAGAATACTCACTTTTGCCTGGCTCAACAGACACACGCTTTCGTAGAGAACGTAGCGGCGCCAAGGGTAGAACGATGGAGATCGAGAGACTAGTCGCAAGGTCACTGAGGGGGGCTGTCGACCTCGAGAACCTCGGACCAGTGGCCCTCACGGTAGACTGTGATATTTTGAATGCGGACGGGGGTACGAGGTGCGCATCCATTACCGCAGCCAACATCGCCCTCAGACTTGCCGTAAGGAGGCTAATTGCTTCTGGGGAATGCCTTCCAAAAGACAAGAGACTAACAAGGGAGGAGATCAGGAAGGGCTCGAAGCAGGAAACCCTCACCAAGGATGAGATGCACTCTCATGAGATGTCCGTGATGCCTAATGATGTGGCCGCTCTAAGCGTTGGAATGGTCAATGACCAGGTGTGGACAGACCTAGATTACATTCTTGACAGCAATGCAGATGTGGATATGAATGTGGTAATGACCAGCGATGGCGAATTTGTCGAAGTTCAGGGAACAGGCGAGGAGGCAACCTACTCGAGAAAGCAACTAGACTCCCTAATTGATGCAGCAGAGGC